>Ga0114979_10000851_pt1 | contig 20203 bp, 20 predicted proteins | sample S_140625_EF_Meta_FD_87315 | JGI IMG/M metagenome (GOLD analysis project Ga0114979, IMG submission 87315) | Freshwater microbial communities from Lake Simoncouche, Canada to study carbon cycling - S_140625_EF_MetaG | ecosystem: Environmental > Aquatic > Freshwater > Lake | place: Lake...
GGTCGGTATCCTCGGTTTCGGCCTTTCCCTCCCCGCCCAGTCCACCGTGACCACCGAACGCACCGTCGAGCCTCCCGCGACCGTCGTGCAAACCCGCACCACCGTCGGCGCAGACGGCACCAGTGTGACCGAAAAAATCACCACCACCACGCAGCGCGAGCGCGAGGCCGTCGCCAAGACCTACTCCGCCGCCATCGTGGTCTCGAATCGCGCCGGCGCCAAATACGACGATCAACTCGCCCCGCTCGAGGACCTGCTCTCCGCCCGCCTCGCCGATCTCGGGTTTCAGCTCGTTTCCCGCGAGCTCGTCGCCTCGAACCTGCGCGGCTTCGTCCCGCCTGGCACACCCACTGACTCCGAGTCCACCCGGGCCGCCGCCGCCGCCGAGGCCGCCCTCCTCGACCAATCCAGCGCCCTCCGCCTCGCCCAATCTCTCGGCACCGACTACGTCCTGCACGCCTCCATCACATCTTACGCCGAGACCCAGCGCAACGTGACCGCCTACGGCCAGTCCCTCGCCAACCACGAGTTTACCCTTCGCGTGGCCTATAAAATCCTCGACGCCCAAGGCGGCGGCGCTCTCACCGGGGATGTCGTCAAGGCGGTGCGCACCGAGCAAGGCAACGCCCACGCATCTGCGGAGATCGGTGGTCTTTTCGCCGACCTGCTTGACGACGCCGCCGGCCAGATCACCACCTCCCTCCAAGGCCGCATCGCCGCAAATCGCATCGCCGCCGCCAAACCCGCCGCCAAGGCCGTGACCATCACCCTCGCTGTCGAGGCCGCCGATCTCTTCATCCCGGATATCCGGATCAACACCGAAAACGTGGTCTCCATCGGGGAATCTAAATTAAAGATCTCCCCGCTCAACGCCACCGTCGAGGTTGATGGCGTAGCCGTCGGCACCGCCCCTGGCTCGATCAGCCTTAAACCCGGGTTCTCCCACCTCCGTCTTTCCCACGAAGGTTTTCAGTCTTGGGAACGCACGATCAACGCCGTCGACGGCCAGACCCTCTCCATTGCCCTTGCCATGACCGAGTCCGGCCTCGCCCGCTTTCGCGAATCCACCGCTTTCCTGAATGAGTTAAAGAACGGCGCCAAGTTGACCGATGCCCAAGTGAAGCTGCTAGAAGGCAAGGCCAAGTCCCTAGAGAACTCCTTCTTCAAGGTGGAGACGAAGGAAAACTTCCGCTTCCTTCTACCCGGTCTCCAGAACGTGAACTAAGCCGCCCCCTCCATTCTTTCGCCTTTCCGCCTCCCATCATGCATTTGAACGCCACCACTACTATCCGCCGCCTACTGCTGGCCGCCCTCCTTGGCCTCCTAACCACTGCCGCTCCCGCGCAGGAATCAACCCCGGCGCCGGCCGCTCGCTCGGTGCCCGCTCCCACCCTAAAGTCCGTCGCGATCGCCAAGGTTAAGGTCACCCCTGCTATCCTGGCCAATTCCATCGGCAACGAGCGCCGCAATTCCATCGAGCGCATGACCCAGGCCCTCGATGGTCAGTTGATCTCCGCGTTGCAGCAGACGCGTAAATTCACCGTCTTGGCTCGATCCGACTCCGACGCCCTCGTCGAGGAGAATGCCGCCTCCGGTAAAGCCTTCCAGTTTGGCCAGTCCGATCTCACCCTAGTCGTGACCATCGACGACTTCCAGGACTTCACCCAAAGCGCCACTTTCGCCGCCATCGGCAAATCCGCCACCAAGCGGGTGATTCGTTTCGCCGCCGTCGCCAAACTTTACGAAACCAAGACCAATAAGCTCATCGAGACCGCTAATTTGCAGGAGCAAAATCTCGACACCGAGGAGGAGCTCGTCCTCGCCACCTCATCCGGTGGCGCGCTGTCCGATTCCCTGCTCCTAGCCCTCACGCGCCGCTTAAGTGAAAAAGTCGCCCAACGCATCGCCGACTTCGCCTTCCCGGCCAAGATCCTCGCCAAGACGGGTAACATTGTGACCATCAATCGCGGTGAAGGCACCGGCATCGCCCCCGGTCAGCTTTGGGAAGTCTTCGCCCTCGGCGCCGAGTTGATCGACCCCGATACCGGCGCCGCCCTCGGTCGCGAAGAGTTGTCCATCGGCAAGATCCGCATCCAGCGCGTTACCGCCCGCACCGCCCAAGGCGAGGTATCCGGCGAAGACCTCGGCATTGATCGCGGCGCCATCGTTCGTCGCATCGATTCCTAAACCGGCCCGAGCCGGTCCTTTTGCTTCAAGCCCAGTTCTCCGCCTCGCACCATGTCGTTTCGCCTGCTCCGCCTCCCCTTCGCCGCAACCCTTGCCCTCGCTTCGCTCATCCTGACCGGTTGCCAGACCTACACCGCGCAAACTCAGGGCCGCGATGAGGCGGTTCGCTCTGGCGATATCGCCACCGCCGTTGCCAAGGCCGATAAAGACGCCACGAACAACGCGAATAACAAGGATACCATCCTGTATCGGCTCGAACAGGGCGCCATCCTCCGCTCGGCCGCGCTCGCCAACCTCCCCGCACCCGTCAGCGGAGCCCAACCCCTCGAGTCCGCCGGCCAGACGCAGACCAACCAAGCCCTCAACGCCGCCACGCCCGACCAAATCGCCCCACGTATCGCCTACCTGACGCGCTCCGTTGCTTCCTTCGAAGAAGCCGCCCGCCGCATCGCCCGCTACGAGGAGGAAGCCAAAATCAAAGTCGGCTCCGAGGCCGGCGCCCTGCTGACCAATCAGGCCAATCTGCCCTACCGCGGTCGCGCCTATGACAAGGTGATGCTGCACACCTACCAAGCCCTGAATTACCTTCAACTCAGCGACGCCGACGCCGCCCGCGTCGAGCTAAACCGCGCCCTCCAGAGCCAGCGCGACGCCGTCGAGGCCAACGCCAAACGCATCGAAGAGGCCCAGAAACTCGCCGACGACGCCAAGTCCGGCAACGTCGATGACGAGAAAGGCCGCTCTGGCTCCACCTACGATGCCAATCGCGCCAAACGCGACCCCAAGACCTCCGCCGCCATCTCCGACATCGAGACGAAACTCGCCGCCGCCATCCTGCCCTACGGCGACTACGTCAATCCGTTCACCACCTTCCTCGACGCCCTCGTTTTCACTCACCAAGCCATCGACGCCTCCGACGTCGAGCGCGCCCGCAAGAGTTGGGAACGCGTGGTTAACTTAGCCCCCACCAACCCCTACGCCCAAGCCGATTACCACGCCCTCGAGCCCGAGATGGCAGCCCCCGCCGCCACCCCCGCCCCCGCCGCCCTCACCTATGTGATTTTCGAGACCGGCGCCGCCCCCTATCGCGACGAAATCCGCATCGACCTGCCCCTCTTCGTCGTGACTGGCCGCATCTCCTACGTCGGCATGGCCCTGCCTGAACTCTCCCGGGTCTCCGGACACGCCCCCGCTCTCAGCATTACCGGAGAGGGCGGCCAGACCTACCCAGCCGCACTGGTCGCATCGATGGATAGCGTGGTTGCCCAAGATTTTAAAAATGAGTGGCCCGCCATCCTGACCAAGACGATCATCTCCACCGGCATTAAGGCCACCATCGACGCCGTCCTGCAGAAACAGATGCAGGATCAGGCCGGTCCCACCGGCGCCCTGCTCTTCAGCCTCGCCACTGCCATCACGCAAGCCGCCGTAAATATCGCCGACACCCGCACCTGGCGCAGCCTGCCCAAGGAGTTTCATTACGCCCGCCTCGCCACACCTTCCGATGGCCTGCTCACCCTCACCGCCGGCACCCAGACCCGCACCGTCTCGCTGGAACCTGCCGCCGTGCAAGTCGTCTATGTGAAGAGCCCTAGCGCCAATGCGCCCCTGCTCGTCAGCCAATTCATCCTCAAAAAGTAAACCCGCCTCCTCTCCCTCCCATGAAACTCCTCCTCGCCTCCTCCGCCACCGCCCTCGCCCTCCTCGGCGCGGGCTGCGCTACGAGCGTCAACACCGTGTCGCGCTCCGAGTCCCAAGCCACCCCCACCTACGTCGCCGACCAGCGCGTGATCACCGACGCCTCCCTAGGTCGAAAAGTCACCATCGTTTCCGTCAACCAGACCAAGGTCTCCGGCGACTTGCTAAAAATCCAAGTTACCCTCGAAAACCGCTCCACCAAGCCCCAGGCCTTCACCTATAAGTTCGACTGGGTGGCCACCGACGGCATGGAGCTCTCCGCCCCCTCCGGCGGTTGGAAACAAATCCAGCTCGAAGGCCGCGAGACCCGCGCCGTGTCTGCCATCGCCACCAGCCCCAAGGCGGTCGATTTCCACCTGAAACTTCGCGAAAACTGAGATCCCTCTCGCCTCCCACCCGCCCAACCCACCCTTTCCTCCCATGAAGCCTAAATTCGTCACCACCCTCACCGCCGCCGCCCTCGCCCTGTTCGCCTCCGGTTGCGCCTCCCAAAACGACGCCAAATACGTCGATTCCCAAGGCCCGAACACCATCGTTTCCCTGAATAGCATCAACATCCAGGACTGGAACAACGCCGCCGATAAACTCGTCGCCTCCCTCCTCGAGTCGAACGTCCTCGAACGCGCCCCCACCTTGCCCGCCGTCATGGCCGTGTCCCGCATCCGGAACAACACCCAGCAGCAGGTCGATACCGATGCCCTCACCAAGAAGATCCGCGTCGCCCTGAATAAGAGCGGCAAGATCGTCACCACCACCACCCTCGGCGCCGATGGTAAGGTCGAGGACGCCGTCGCCGCCGACGCCGGCGCGATGCAGGCCTTCATGGCCGGCGAGAAACAGAAGACCACCCTGCCCTACTACACCCTGTCGGGCAAACTCCTCGAAGACCGCGTGAAGAGCGGCTCCACCCAGCAGACCACCTACACCTTCCAGTTGAGCCTCACCACCGTGAAAGACGGCCTCGCCGTCTGGGAAGACGAGACCCAGATCACCAAGCAAGGCCGACGCAGCTCGGTCGGCTGGTAAATCCACCGCCTCCCGCCCGCCCTCCGGCCCGGCCGCGCCCCCGCGCTCCGGGCCTTTTTCTTTTCCGCTTACCTTTTGCCCTCCCGCCCGCTTACTTCCGGCCTCCAACGCCCATGAACGACGCCCTCGATGACGACCCGCCAGCCGAGACCCTTGCCGAGCCCGGCGAAGTCGGCCTCGTCGAGCCGCGCGATTTCGTTTCCAGCGAGTCCTTTGCCTGCGACGACGGTCGCATCCTGCCCGGCTTTACCCTGCGCTACGAGACCTACGGACGCCTCAACCCCGCCGGCGATAACGCCGTGCTCGTCTGCCACGCCCTCTCCGGCGATCACCACTGCGCCGGCATCCACAGCCTCGCCGATCGCAAACCCGGCTGGTGGAACAACCTCATCGGCCCGGGCAAAGCCGTCGATACCAACGAGCTCTTCGTCGTCTGCGCAAACGTCCTCGGCGGCTGCCAAGGCTCGACCGGTCCTCTCTCAGCCGACCCCGCCACCGGTCGCCCCTACGGCCTCGCCTTCCCTGCCGTCACCATCCGCGATATGGTGCGCTCTCAGCGGCGCTTGCTCGACCACCTCGGGGTAAAACAGCTCCGGTGCGCCCTCGGCGGATCCATGGGCGGCATGCAAGCCCTCCAGTGGGGCCTCGAGTATCCGGCTTTTTGCACCAAAATCCTCGCCATGGCCACCACCGCCCGCGAGGGCGCCCAAGCCATCGCCTTTAATGAGGTCGGCCGCCAAGCCATCCTCCAGGACCCCGAGTGGAATCAAGGCAACTACCCGCTCGGCGGCGGCCCCCGCGTCGGCTTGGCCATCGCCCGCATGATGGCCCACATCACCTACCTTTCGGATGCCTCCATGGACCGGAAATTCGGCCGCCGCACCGTCAAGGATCGCCCCGCCTCCGCCACCCCCGACCCCGCCGAGGCCGTCTTTGACGTAAATTTCGAGGTCCAGAGCTACCTGCGCTACCAAGGTCAGAGCTTCATTAACCGCTTCGACGCCAATACTTACCTCTACATTACCCGCGCCATCGATGGCTTCGATCTCGCTGCCAGCCACGGCGGCACCCTCGAGGCTGCCTTCGCCCCCGTGCAGGGCGAGACCCTCGTGATCGGCTTCACCAGCGACTGGCTGTTCCCGCCCGAGCAAAACCGCGCCATCGTGCTCGCCCTGCAACGCGCCGGCAAACACGCCTCCTACGCCGAACTCGCCACCGACCTCGGCCACGATTCCTTCCTGCTGGAAAGCCCCGAACTCTACGCCCTCGTCTCCGCCTTCCTAAACCGAAGAAGGTGAGCCGACCGCGCGATCCGGGTCAGTCCATATCCTGCGGCGCAATCCAATTAAGGAGCCCCCGTCTCGGGTGCCTAGCGGGACGCCACGCCTGGCGTTCACCTGCTATCCGCGGGCTGGCTTGGTCGCCGCATCAATAAAAAAGCCCCGCGAAAGCGGGGCTTGGCTTTGCTAGAGAGGTGAACGTTGAACGACTCAGGCCTGCTTGCTTGTGCGGCGGCGCATCGCAACCACAGCGAGGGTGAATCCGCCGAAGAGGAGACCGTAGGTCGAGGGCTCAGGGACGGGGGAGGCGGAGTCCCCGGCGATGATCCAAGAGCCGTCGGCGGTGCTGGGGAATGGCACGACATTGCTATCTTGGTTCCAAAAACTGACGGCGTTAGCTTGGGCCCGATAATATTCCCGAGCAGGAAAGGTCATTCCCATCATGTTCATATCCGGGTAACGACGCCAATCAATGACTCCAAATGTTCCGGCAAACTCAAGGACACTGCTTCCTGCTTGGCTATTCGCTGCGGGGAGAGTCACCTGTGTCTCACTTGCAACGACGCGAAACATGCTCGAAGTGGAGGTGCCTGATTCAGAGAATGTAATCGTTGAGGTTGCGGTATTCGTGACTGTCCAAGTCCAACCTGTAATATTCGAACCGGAAAGAGCACCGAGGGTGCCGTCGGTGGTGATGCTCCCGCTCAGGGAATACTGATTCTGGTAAGCGGCATTATTGGTGAGCGCGTAAGTGATCGGAGCGGCCTGGAGGCCGCTGAGAAGGGCCGAGCAAATAGCGGTAGCCGCTAGGAAGAACTTTAGTTTATTCATAATTATAAGATAGCTGATATAATCCCAAAAATTGAGGATCAATATTTTCGTAAAATATCACCCCAACAGAGAGCAATCACCAAATACATTTTTCATACTTATTAAAATATCTAAGCATTACGACACAAGTGCTTACGCAGTGATAAAAAACCTAAACACTGCGCCCGTGATAAAAAAGGGGCGAAAAAAAGGGGAATCGGGCGAGTTTCCGCCATTACCTAGGGCCTCCCCGTCTCGGGTGCCCAGCGGGACGCCCCCTTGGCGTTCACACGCTAACCGCTGGCTGGCTCGATCGCCGCATCAATAAAAAACCCCGCGAAAGCGGGGCTTGGCTTTGCTAGAGAGGTGACCGTTGAACGACTCAGGCCTGTGTGCTCTTGCGACGGCACATCGCAACCACGGCGAGGGTGAATCCGCCCAAGAGAAGGCCATAGGTCGAGGGTTCAGGCACGGCAGTCGCTGTCTCTGCGATAACCCAAGACCCTAGGCCATTACCTGTTAACTCCAAAGTCTGCCCAGGTAATTCATTATCCCAGAAAGGGTCGCCTAAAGCGTTATAAGCCCAAAACGTATCAAAGGAACCCGGAAAAGTAAAGCGTCCCCAAATCACTTGGCCCGATTCCCCCTGAAGACTAAGGAGCACCTGATCAAGAGATGCTTGGGTCGGATCACGCAGGATGATCTGCGTTTCGCTCGCGATAATGTTATTAATAGAAACTTGGCTCAGCCCCGAATCAGTGCTGAGCACCGTGCTGAGCACCGTCGAGGTCAAAGTATCCGTAATCGTCCAACCCCAACTCAAGATACTGCTGTCTGTGAGATCACCTATGGTGCCGTCTGTGACGATGCTCCCACTAAGGGTCTTACCGTTCTGATAATTGAAATTATTGACGAACGAGTAGGTGATCGAAGCGGCTTGAAGGCCGCTGATAAGAGCAGAACAAGCAGCGGTAATCGCTACGAGGAGGTTTAGTTTTTTCATAATTCTAAGATAGCTGAGATAACACCGAGATTAGAAAAATATTTCTAATAAATGGCATTCCAAGGGAAAGCAAACACCGAATCACTAAATTATACTTAGTAAGAATCTTAGCATAACGAGCAAGATGCCTATACGGCTTAGAAAAAACTCCCAAACGTTGCGCCAGTGATAAAATTGGGCGGAAAAAAGGGAATCGGGTATGTTTCAGCCATTACCTTGGGCCTCCAAGTCTCGAATTCCCAGAGGGAGGCACCGCCTTGAGTTTCAAGTTTCAAACCCGGCAGCTGGTAAATCGGCAGATTTCGCACCGCGAAGCGCTTTGGCGCGGAGACTCAGTTTAAACCCGGATCATCGGGCTCGCCGGCCAGCAGGCGCCATTGCGGGTCCAGCCCCACGAGAATTTTGCGCCAGAGGCTCTCATCGGCTGGTTGGCGGATAAACTCGGGCTCCAAGTCGGCCACCACCCAAGTGTCGCGCTTTAGCTCGCCCTCCAGTTGCCCGCCGCTCCAGCCCGCGTAGCCAAGAAAGGCCCGCATCTCCACGCCTTCTTGGCCAACGAGTTCAGTCGCCCGCTCGCGATCGAGCCCGAAAAGCAATTGAAACCCCTCCGCGTTCGCATCGCCATGCGGCCGCCAAGCACAGAGGATAATCTGGCGCTTCTCCACCGGCCCGCCGTCAAAAACCGGCACGTCGGCCAGCGGCCCCAGTGCGAAGTCGCCGCCGAATTCTCCCAACTTGCGATTGAGCGGACGATTGAGAACCACTCCCATGGCGCCCTCGGCGTCGTGGGCCGACATCAGAATGGCCGTGCGCCGGAAATGGGCGTCACGCAACACGGGGTGCGCGAGCAGCAACGAGCCGGCGAGGGATTCGTCGCCAGAGTCGGAAGCGGGGTCGAGGCGGGTTTCGCGCATGCGGGGCCGAGATTGGGTCGCGACGTCGATCGGGTTTAACCGTGGGCTGGGCGGATTTAGAGTTTCACCACACGCACCCCGGCGTCTGCAAGCAAGGGCTCGACCAGCGGATCATTCTTATAATCGATGCGATACCGCACCTCGGCGATGCCCGCCGCCGCGAGGATCTTGGCGCAGTTGATGCACGGGAAATGGGTCACATAGGCGGTGCAGCCCTCGACTGAGCTGCCGCGCCGCGCCGCGTCCGCGATGGCGTTTTGCTCCGCGTGAACCGTTGCCTGCTCGTGCCCCTCCCGCACTCTGGAGGTGTGCGGCGTGCCGGGGAGAAAACCGTTATAACCCGCCGCAATGAGTCGATTTTTACGATCTCCCGCGCTCACGATCACGCAGCCCACATGAAGCCGCTCGCAGGAACTGCGGGTGGAGAGCAACACCGCCGTGGCCATGAAGTAGTCGTCCCAGGAGGGACGACCGTCAAACCCCGCGGTGGCGGCAGCAATCAAATCGACGGGCGAAGGCGCTTGCGACATCTCGCCGAGCCAAGGCCCCGCGCTCGCAAAGGCCAATCCAAAACAGGCTCGCCCCACCTCCTGCCCGCGCCACCTTCTCGCCCATGCCTACCCTCGCCGAAGTCGTGCGTTTCTGCGACGAACGCACCCGCCGCCACGCTTGGAAAGACCATCCCAACGCCCTGAATGGACTCCAACTGGAGAACGAAGGCCGCGTGACGCGCCTCGGCGCCGCCGTGGACGCCGGTCGTGTGCCCTTCACCAGAGCCGCCGCCGCCGGAGTCGATTTCCTGATCGTTCACCACGGCCTCTACTGGACCCCGCCCCAGCCGCTGGTCGGCGCCCACTACGCGCGCTTCGCCACCGCCCTGCACGCCAACCTCGCGGTGTATAGTTGTCACCTCCCCCTCGATGGACACCCCGAGCTGGGCAACAACCCCCTCCTCGCCCGCCAGCTCGGCCTCACCCCCGACGCCACCTTCCTTACCCCTCCGGGCAGCGAACCCGTCGCCTGCTCCGCCCCCTATTCCGGCGACCGCGCCCGGCTGCGCGCCGAGTTGGCGAAACACTACCCCCGCGTTGTCGCGATCGAGCACGGCTCCGCCAAGCCATCGCGCGTGGCATTTTGCAGTGGCAGCGGCAACAGCGCCGTGCCCGAATTGCCCGCCCTCGGCATCGATACCCTCGTCACCGGCGAACTGCGCGAGGAATGGTATAATTTCGCCGAAGAAAACGGCCTCAATCTTTACTGCTGCGGCCACTACGCCACCGAGGTCCACGGCGTCCGCGCCCTCGCCGCCGAAGCCGCCCGCCACTTCGGCCTGCCATGGGAGTTCATCGCGACCGATAATCCGCTTTAAGGCCCGGCCGCGCGCGTCCAGCTCCAGCGCCAGCCGTTTGGTTCGGCCCAAGCGCCAACCCGCAGGGTGAGGGTAATGACTTCGCCCGCCACGAACTCCGCTGCCTCCGTGCGCAGGATTCGAAAACCCCAGTGGGGCGCGCGCCCGGGGTCGAGCGGACTAGAACTCAAAGCCAGATCGTCGCCGTCCAGAGCCCGAAAAAAGACCACAAAACCATCCAGCCGCCCTGAATTTACCACGGTGCGCACGACCTTGAGCTCAGGCGCCGGCTCATCGGGCCGCAGGGTCATAAGATCGATTACCAGCGCCGGCGCAGCCTCACCAAGAAAACAATCCACCATCCCTGGATCACAGCCCATGTGGCGGTAGTAGTCCTCGTTGTCCGGTCGCTCGGACTCCAGACAGGCGTAGTCGTAACCCTGGACATTTAATTCCCAAAGAAACGGGATGCGGCGCTCATCACGCACCTTGACCGGCTCGCAATAGAACTCGAACCGACTGGGCACGATGATGCCGCCTGGGCGCAAAAGGCGCTCACGCAAGTCGATGACATTCGGCACCATGGCCTCGTCGAAGAGGTAATCGCCCATTTGTTCGTGCAGAATCACGTCAACCCGCTCCGGCAGGGTGAAATCCCGACTGTGCGTCGCGACAAAATTAACCTTGGCCAACCCGTTTGCCTCCGCCAATCGCCGTGCGTGCCGGAGGATATCCGAATGGTCGAGTGCATACACCCGCGCCGCGCCACTACGCGCCGCGAACGCGGCCAGGATGCCCGTGCCCGTGCCGAGGTCGATCACCCGATCCCCCGGACGCACCCGGCGAGCCACCGCTGCCGCGTAGAAGGCCATGCGCGGACCGTCCGCCAGCATCTTTTCCTGCTCTCCAAAACCCGCGAAGTAACGGTGGTTGAAATCGCGGTAGTTTTCCTCCGCCAGCTCGGCTTCGCTGACTCTCTCCGCCTCGTCTGGCTCACCATAGACCCACGCGGCAAGCGCCGGGCGGGCCTGCACCGCCGCCCCGCTGCGTCGCAAAACGCCGCGCCCGGCGGCAAAAAATCCGGCGCTGAGGCGGCGTAACAGAGTGAAAAGCATGAGGTGAACGTGATTGCGCCGGGAGCGACGAAGTGGCGACCTTGCCCCCCAACCCACCAAACGCAACGTTCCGCACCGCGCGCTTGCTCATCCCCGCCCCAGCCTGCGTCATTCCGCCACGGCCTACCGCCACTCCCTCTCCTCGATGTCCACCACCGTTTTCACCATCGCCAACCAAAAGGGCGGCGTCGGCAAGACCACCACTGCCGTCCACCTCGCCGCCGCCCTCGCCGAGAAAAAAATCCCCACCCTGCTGGTCGACCTCGACCCGCAGGCTAACGCCACCTCCGCCATCGGCGTCGAGAAGCAGGAGGGCCGCTCGCTCTACGGCCCGCTGCGCGGCGAAGGTGCCGCCGCCGAGATGATCGTGGCGACCGCCACCGAGCGCCTTTCCCTCATCCCCAGCGAGGAGGATCTCGGCGCACTCGAGATCGAACTAGCCGGCAAGGAAAACTACCTCGGCCGCCTGCGCGCCGTGCTCCAGCCCGTGCGCACCTCCGGCCAGTTCCGTGCCATCGTGATCGATTGCCCGCCCTCCATGGGCATGCTCTCCATGAACAGCCTGAGCGCCGCCGACCACCTGCTCATCGCCCTCCAGTGCGAATACATGGCCCTCGAGGGCCTCGGCCAGATCTTGCGCAACCTCGAACGCATAAAGACCGCCGTGAACCCCGAGCTCTCCCTCGGCGGCGTGGTCATGACGATGTTCGACATGCGCACGAACCTCTCGCGCCAGGTCGTCGAGGAAGTGAAAAGCCACCTGCCCGAGCAGATTTTCAAAACCGTTATACCCCGCACCGTGCGCCTGAGCGAGGCCCCCAGCTTCGGTCAGACCATCTTCACTTACGACAACACCTCCCCCGGCGCCGCCGCCTACCGCGGTCTGGCCAAGGAAGTGATCGAGCGCTTCGCCCTCACCAAAAAGTAAACGCGCCCCGCCATCGTGTCCGTCGTCGCCAAATACCGTCAGGTTTTCCTGACCGGCATCCAGACCAGTCTCGTCTACCGCTGGAACTTCGCCATCCGCGCGACCTTCTCGCTGCTGCACCTGGTTTATATCTTCATCCTCTGGGGCGCGGCCTACGCCGGCCAGACCGACATCGGGGGCTTCCCCCTCGCCGCCACCCTGACCTACTTCGTTGTCCTGCTCATCCTGCAGTTTTTCCTGAGTGCGGCAAACGACGACTACGAGATCTCGGAGGAGATCCGCAACGGCCTGATCAACCAGTTCCTCACCAAGCCGATCAACTACTTCGCCTACCGGCTGAGCCTCTATTTCTCGGCCCGTATCGTCACTGGCGTGCTCTCGCTGCTACCCTTCCTCTGCATCCTGCCGTTCATCGGGCCCAAGCTCGCCCTGCCCGCCGGCGAACACCTGGCGTTCTACGCGGTGGCCGCGCCGGCCTTGCTGTTGTCGGCCTTCATCCAGTTCACCATCGCCTACTGCTTCGGCATGCTGACCTTCTGGTTTTTGGAGATTCAGTCTTTCATCATCCTCTCCCTCGCGGTGGAGGCGGTGCTCGGCGGCCAGATTTTCCCCTTGGATTTGATGCCGCCCTGGCTCTACCAACTCTCGAGCTGGTTGCCCTATTATTACCAAATGTATTTCCCGACCGCCCTGCTAACGGGCCGTATCACGGATCTCTCCGCCGCGCTGCAAGGTCTGGCCATCCAGGCCGGTTGGGCGCTCACCCTATTCTTGCTGGCGCGCTATCTCTGGACCCGCGGCCTCCGCCGCCACACCGCGGTTGGCGGTTAAATTCGCCTCCCCTTTTTGCCCATGTCCGCCCTGCTCCGCCACCTCCGCATCTGGCTCGCCAGTATCCGCTATTCGCTGGTGCGGGCGATGATGTTTCGCGGGGACTTCCTCATGTGGGCACTGGTCGAGCTGTTCTGGATGAGTGTGAACGTGCTGCTCGTCGGGGTCATCTACGACCACACGGATTCCATCGCCGGTTGGTCGAAATATGAGATGCTCCTGCTCGTCGGCACCACCCTGCTCGTGCAGCGCCTCCTGATGGCATTTTTCTGGAGCAACCTGTTCGAGCTCGGGCGCAACGTGCGCAGCGGCACCTTCGACTTCTTTCTCGCCCAGCCCGGCTGGCCCCTGTTCATGGTCTCGACCCGCAAGTTCGACCTCGACGGCCTCGTCAACGTTCCTGTCGCCCTCGCCATTGTGATCTACGCCGCCCAGCGGTTGCACCTCGATCCCTCTGCCGCCCAGATCCTCGTCTACGCCGGGTTAGTCGGCTGCGGGCTCATCCTGCATTACGCGACCCTGCTGGCCATCATCTCGCTCGTGTTTTGGTTGCAGAGCGCGAAGGGCATCGAGGGCGGTTACTTCGGCCTGACCGAGTTCTCGCGCCTGCCCCGCGAGGCCCTGCGCGGCGTCGCCCAAGTCGTGTTTGTCTACGCCCTGCCGGTGGTGGTGGTGAGCAACGTCCCTGCCCGCCTCCTGATCCACGGCTTTGAACCCGCCATGCTGGCGTGGATGGCGGGGGTCACCGTGTTCTGGCTCGCGGTCGCCATCGCGGTTTTCCACGCCGGCCTCCGCCGCTATTCCAGCGCCTCGTCATGACCGGCCCGCTCGCAGCCCTCGAGGTCCGCCTCGGCCACGTTTTTGCCCGCCCGGCTTTGCTGGTCGAGGCCCTCACTCATCCGAGCTACCTTAACGAACACCCCGACGCCGGTCCCCACAACCAGCGACTGGAGTTCCTCGGCGATGCAGTGCTGGGCCAGATTCTCACCACCGAGCTTTTTCACGCCTTCCCCGGTGAACCGGAGGGCGCCTTGAGCCGGCGACGCTCGGTGCTAAACAACGGTCGCACCCTCGCCGAACTCGCGCTCGGTCTAGGGCTGGACACCGCCCTGCGCCTCGGCGGCAGCGAAAACACCCCCGAGGGCCGCACGCGTCCTTCCAGCCTTGAGGACGCATTCGAAGCGCTGGTCGGCGCCCTTTACCTCGACGCCGGCCCCGACACCACCCGCGCCCGCGTGCTGTCCATCTACGGCCCCTTGCATGAACGCCTCGCCACCGGCTTGGTCACGGATAACCCCAAGGGGCGCCTTCAGGAGTTGGTCCAACCCATCCACGGCAACACCGCGCTGCGCTACGAAACCGTCCAGTCCGGCGGCGTCGACCACGCCAAGGAATACGTCTCCACGCTCTACCTCGCCGAACGCCCGCTCGGCACCGGCCGGGGGCTCTCGAAAAAAACGGCCGAAGAAGCGGCCGCCCGCGAGGCCTTGCATGCCCACACCGTCGGCGGCGTCATTTGAATCAGGCCAGCAGCGCGGCCTTCTCCTTGGAGATGGCCCACTTTAGGTTCTCGCCGCGCACCCAGCGGTCAAACTCATCCAGCATCAGGAGACCCATGCGGCGGCATTCGCGATCTTGCGAACCGGCGATGTGCGGCGTCAGCACGACATTGGGCAGCTTCCAAAGTGGCGAATCGTTCACAGGGGGCTCCGGGTGAGTCACATCGAGTAACGCTGTCAAATCCGTGCGACGGCTGAGCACGTCGATCATCTCGTTTTCTCGCACCACCGCACCACGCGCCGTGTTGAGGAAAGTGGCGTGCGGTTTCATCAACTCAAAATGGCGTCCTTGGATCATGCCTTCGGTCGATTGCAGCCAGGGCGTATGCAGGCTCACGACATCGCATTGGCGGAAAATTTCATCGAGGGAAACCATCTCCACCCCCAACACCGTGGCCTGCTCCGGCGTCATGAACGGATCGTAGGCCAGGACCTCCAAGTCAAAGGGCCGCAACCGCTCGCGCACCAGACGCCCGATCATGCCGAGCGAGATCAAGCCGACCTTGCTGCCAAAAGCGCCGGCGCAGCGAGACCGCTCCGGAAAACGCCCCAGCGACCTTGCGCCAAGCGCCGATTGCCAGACGTTTTTTAGACTGAGCAAAATCGAGGCGAGGGTGAATTCCGCCACCGGCACGGCGTTCATTGCGTAGGCGCTGGAGATGATGATGCCACGTGCCCAGAACTCGTCGCTGGTGAAGTAACGGATCGTGCCTGCGCCATAGAAAACCGCCCGTAGCTTGGGCGCCGACGCGAGGAATGCCGCATCGAGGATCGGAGCCCCCCAACCTGAAAAAATAACCTCCACCTCGCCGAGGAGCTCGGGCTGGGCGGCCAGTTGCTCGCGAGTTACCGGCCCGCAGGGCAGTTCGACGCGGCGAGCGATCTCGGCGAGATATTCCGCGCCGTAGATCAGTTCAAATGCCTGTGCGTCTAAAACAACGAGTCCCTTCATCATGGTTAAAGAATTTAGCTCAAATAATCTCAGTGTGAACAACAACTCCGATTTCACTTAAACAGGCCGAGGCTCCGATGCGATCGCGCCCCACTCTGAGCGCATCCGCAGTTTCGTTTCACCCCGATAACTGGTGGTTTACAAACCGCGATTAAACCAGCCCCAGCATCTCCGGCGGAGTCGGCGCGACTGCGCTAAAATGCACCACGCGACCCTCATGTTCGTAATCAAAGCGGGTGGCGTGGGAGTGCAGGCAGAGTCGCTTAATGCCACTCACCTTAGCCAAGGCCCGGTTGGCCCCGAAGTCGCCATAAGTCGCGTCGCCGACGATGGGCAGGCGCCGGTGGGCGCATTGCACCCGAAGCTGGTGGCTGCGACCGGTGCGCGGAGTAAGCTCGATCAGGGCCAGCGCGGTCGCGCTGTCGCGCCGCTGCCGCAGGACTTTCACCTCAGATTCGCTGGGAATGCCTTCACCCGCCTTCGCCCGCACCTGCCCGCCGCGCTTCTCGATCGCGAGGCGATCGCGCCAGACATCACTCGCCTTCGAGGGCTTGCCGAAGACCAGTGCGTGGTAGGATTTGTGGATGTGTTTCTGGCGAAACAGCAGCCGGATGCGCTTGGCCAGTTCGCCCTCGACGCAGCCGAGGATCACGCCGGAGGTGTGCGAATCGAGGCGGTTGAGCAACCAGAGGTGGCGCGAGACCCCGGTCGCGTCGATCCAGTGGTAGAACTCGCCCTCGATGGAGTAATCGCAGGTCAAAAGGGCGCGCGGTTGCTCACTTTTCATATTTGGGTGCGAGAGCACGCCGGCGGGTTTGTCGAAGGCGAGCAGCCCCCCCGGAGCCTGGGTGAGGATGTCGATCCCCGGGCCCAGCGGCAGTTCCAAGGCAGTGGCGGGGGTCGTGGTCATTGGTAGAAAAAAGTAAAAGTAATCTCCTGCTCGCGACCAAGGACAGCAATCATGTCGTCCGTCCAGTCGCCATAAGGCGCGCGCTCGGTGATCGCGCTGACGCACAGTCGCCGGGCCAATTCGGCCCCGCTGCCGTCCACCCGCACGACCTCAGAAATGACTCCAGAAGCGTCGATTTTGAATACCACCCGCACCGTCGAGCCCGAGGTTGGGTAGAATGAGCTACGCTGGATGAGCCGCTCCCACTGTCCCTGCACCGCGTCGATGAGGCGCTGGAGGTATTCACCGTAGGCGCTCCACTTGGCGTTATAGGCGACCGCCCCGATGTTCTCCGACCCAAATTCGTTTTTTATAGTGGAGGCCTTCCGCGCATTGACCGCCGCCGCCGAGAGCCGGGGCCGCTCCTGCGGGCGGGAGCGATCGATGGCTGGGGTGCCGTCAAAATACCCCCCCGTCGCGGCGCGACCAGCCGCCGTGCCCTTCACCGCCGCCGCCCCGGCCTCTGCACCGGCTACCGGGGGGAGCATCGTGGTCGTCGTGCCGATCCCTCCGTTCGCATCGCCCAAGAGTTGCTCGCCACCCGCGAGAGAGTTGACCGCTTTAGCCGGAGCCTGCTCCGCGACGCGTTTTTCCGGCACGAGTGAGGGCGGCTCCGGCTGGGTGAAGGCCGGCGCAAACACCTCCGAGGCTGTCGGCTGGGGTTCCGGCGCGGTCAGGCCGCTCACCAGCGCCGTGGCGTCGTCCTTGCCCTCGCCGTCCACCTTGGGCGCATCGCTATCGGTTTCAGGGCTCGGCACAGGCTGAGCCACCTGCTGGTTCTGCGCACCATAGAGCTGGGTGTCGTCAGGCACGTTTTCGGGCGCGGCCGGATTTACCTCTACAAAGCGCTGCGGCGGCACGACCGGAGCCGCAGGGCGGATCAGCTCCGGACTCAATTCGATTTCGAAATTCGGGTTCGCCTCGAGCGCAGTTGCACTCCCGTCGCCATCAAGCAGGTCCTCAGGCAACAGGAGGATGGCCGCGAGCAACAAACCATGCGCGACCACGGTCCCGATCAGGCCGACGCGACGTTGATCCTTCGGTTCGTCCAGCGCGTGCACGCGCCGCGCCGGCAGGGCGGGCAGACTAGGCGCGGGAGCAAGGGTGGACATCGGTGCAGAAAAAACGACGGGCTGACGTCGGGACTCAGGGTAAGACGCCGCGCCGGGTCAAAAGTTCTCTTACTTCATCTTGAGGTAATCCGATGATGTTGCTCAGCGAGCCGCGCCGCGCCGTGACCAACCGCTCGCCATGCTCCTGGATCGCATAGGCCCCGGCCTTGTCGAGCACGTGGACGAGCCGCAGATAATCCTCGATGTCGGCGCCGCTCAGGCTCCGGAACTCCACTTCACTGGCCACCCCGAGATCCTCGCTTACGCGGAGCCCGGCGTGCCTTAACGCTACCCCGGTAAAAACGGTGTGCGCCCGTCCACTGAGGCGTCGCAACATCACCCGCGCGGCCTCCAGGTCGACAGGTTTGTTCAAAGCCTGTCCGTCCACAAAAACCGTCGTGTCCGCGCCCAGCACCCAGGCTTCCGGATGCAGCGCCGCCACGCGTTCCGCTTTGAGCGCGGAGTTGCGCGCCACCATGACCCGAGGGTCGAGGCTGGGGTCCTCGTCCTCGACTATATCCGCCACCACCACGGTAAAAACCGCCCCGAGTTGCGCCAGCAATTCGCGACGGCGGGGCGAAGCGGAGGCAAGAATGAGCGGGTCGGACGTGATCATCGCCTCATCCCATGCAGTTGCCGGGCTGCGCTCAAGGGGGTTCGCTTCTGTAAGCTGCGGGCTTGCGGGACGACCCGCGTGAGCATTCTCCTATCTGTTTTTATCCGCCATGTGCCAAACCTTCCCCGCCACGCCCCGCCCGCACTCCTCCGTCGTCGTTGACGGTAACGACCGCGCCCCCGCCCGCTCTATGCTCCGCGCCGTGGGCTTTACCGATGAGGATTTTAAGAAACCTCAGATCGCCGTCGCGTCATCCGCCAGCAACATGACGCCCTGCAACGTCCATCTCGGCGACCTGAGTGAGCACGCGCAAAAGGGCATCAACGCCGCCGGCGGAAAAGCCGTTTATTTCAACACCATCACCGTCACGGATGGCATCAGCATGGGCACGCAAGGCATGCGCTACTCCCTGGTCTCGCGCGATGTCATCGCCGACTCCATCGAGACGGCCGTCGCAGCCGAGGGCTTCGACGGCCTCGTAGCCATCGGCGGGTGCGATAAAAACATGCCCGGCTGCATGATGGCCATCGCCCGCCTCAACCGCCCCGCGGTCTTCATCTATGGCGGCACCATCCTGCCGGGCTTCGCCGCCTCGGACTGCGATAAACAAAAGCCCCTCGATATCGTCTCCGTGTTCGAAGCCGTGGGCAAACACGCCAAGGGCGAACTGGACGACGCCGGCTTGCGTGACGTCGAAGCCAGCGCCATCCCCGGACCCGGCTCCTGCGGAGGCATGTATACCGCCAACACCATGGCGTCCGCCATCGAGGCCCTCGGCATGAGCCTGCCCAACAGCAGCGCCCAACTCGCCGTCGGCAAAGAGAAACGCGAGGATTGCGAGCGCGCCGGCGCGGCCGTGATGGCCATGCTGCAAAAGGGCATAAAACCCCGCGATATCCTCACCCGCCAAGCTTTTGAGAACTGCATCACCGTGTGCACCGCACTCGGCGGCTCGACTAATCTCGTTCTCCACCTCCTCGCCATCGCCCACTCCGCCGAGGTGCCGCTCTCAATCGATGACTTCAAGACCATCGGCGCCCGCGTGCCGCTCCTGGCCGACGTCAAACCCTTCGGTAAATATGGTATGGCCCACCTGATTCGCATCGGTGGCATCCGCCCGATGATGAAGATGCTGCTCGATCGCGGCCTGCTCCACGGCGACTGCCTCACCGTGTCTGGCGAGACCATCGCAGAATCGCTAAAAGACGTTCAGCCTTACCCATCCTACCCCGATCAGCAGGACGTGATTCGCCCCTTCGACCAGCCCATCAAGGCAGACTCCCACCTCCGCATCCTCCGCGGCAACCTCGCCCCCGACGGCGCTGTCGGCAAAATCACCGGCAAGGAAGGCCTCTATTTTAAGGGCCCAGCCAAGGTTTACGAGGGCGAGGAAGACGCGCTGCAGGGCGTGCTCCGTGGCGATGTAGTCAAAGGCGATGTCGTCGTCATCCGCAACGAAGGCCCCGTCGGCGGCCCCGGCATGCGCGAGATGCTCTCCCCCACCAGCGCGATCGCCGGTCGCGGGCTGATCAAGGACGTGGCGCTCATCACTGACGGACGCTTCTCCGGCGGTTCCCACGGTTTTGACGTCGGTCACATCACACCAGAGGCCGCTAAAGGCGGGCCTATCGGGATCGTGCGCAATGGCGACTTGATCGAGATCGACGCCGTGAAAAACACCATCGCCTTACTCATCCCAGACGCCGACTACGCCGCCCGCCTCGCCGCCTACGTCCCGCCCGCCCCGAAGGAAACCCGCGGCGTCTTGGCCAAATACGCCCGCCTCGTCGCCAGCGCCTCGGAAGGCGCAGTGACCGACAAATACCTGTAAGCATAACATTCGCGTCCCAGCAGCGGGTTGAACGATATAAAAAA
>Ga0114979_10000854_pt1 | contig 20149 bp, 23 predicted proteins | sample S_140625_EF_Meta_FD_87315 | JGI IMG/M metagenome (GOLD analysis project Ga0114979, IMG submission 87315) | Freshwater microbial communities from Lake Simoncouche, Canada to study carbon cycling - S_140625_EF_MetaG | ecosystem: Environmental > Aquatic > Freshwater > Lake | place: Lake...
ATATTACTTGTATCTCTTACGTAATTACTAGTATTTACGATACGACCTATTAGAATATTACTTGTATCTCTTACATAATTACTTGTATCAACTATACGATCTACTAAAATATTACTTGTATCTCTTGTGTAATTACTGCTATTTTTATCATTTAGATTAGTTTTGCTTAATAAAATATTGCTTGTAGATTTAACATAATTGCTACTATTTTTATCATATAGATATGAATTGTTAAGTAAAGTATATCTTGTAGATTTAACATAATTACTACTATTTTTATCATAACGATTTATTATAGTAATTAAATTATTATTTGCAAATAATACATAATTACTACTATTTCTATCATTTAGATTTGCATTGTTTATTAAAATATTGTTTATTGATAACACATAATTACTACTATTTTTATCATTAAGAGATGCATGCGTGAGCAGAATATTGCTCGTTAATAATACATAATTACTACTATTTCTATCATTTCGATTTATATTGGAGACTAAAATATTATTAATATCACTTATATGACCAATCAAAATATTGCTTGTAGAACCAACATAATTACTAGTATCTTCTATGACATCTCTATTATTTTTTCTATAACTACCAATAATATTAACATCACCATTATTTGCAATATTAAATACATCTGTGTTTTGATTTGAAGCAATAAAAATATAAGGGTAATCGCTTTTTTGTTCTACCATTATAGCAGGAGAATTATCATCAATATTAATTATTCCCAATTTTTCTGCAGTATATACTTGAATTACAGTATCTACTCTTGTTCTATCACCATAAATTATTAAATTTGAGTTAATAATTAAATTTCCATTAACTGTTAGATCACTATTATACTTATTGTTAACTATAAATTTGTTATCAGCATTCAGATTTTCATTAATCATATCAGTAGTTAATTCAGATATCCGCTTAGATATAATATTACTACTAGACGCTACATAATTACTGTTATTTACACCATCACTATAAATAAGATTTGCTTTAGTGATTAAAAGATTACTTGTTTCATATATTAATGTATTAACATTAATATCCCCAATTGTACAAGAAGTTGCATCTATATTTCCATCTAATTTTACATTACCAATTATATGCAATTTTTGCTGTGGATTATTTGTTCCTATACCAACATATCCAGAATTAGTAAAATTAATAACATTATTAATTACATTATTATAACCACTCTGTATGCTAAATATAGAATTCGAATTTGATAAACGCCAATCAGTATTAAATGAAGAAGAAAAAATGTCAGAATTACCATTAATGAATTCTATATTTGTAGAAGCATCAGGAGAAGACCTTTTGTCTTGTAATCTAATTGCTACATTATTTTCAACCAAATGAATTAATTTCTGAGGATTTGTAGTTCCATACCCGACATTTAAATCAGGTATCATTAACTATGAATTAAATACTTATTACTACTTTTAAATACTTTTAAAAATAAAAAGAAATTATTATAAATTTTCAAAGATTTATATAAGATTTATATTATAAATATAATATATTATATTTGAATGTCAATAAAATTATCTAACCTATTCTCAAAATCTATAGATGTCGGTGAAGAAACTATTAAAGATAATAAAATTATTAGTGAAAAATCAAGTAAGGATAGTAATGATAATAATACAAATAATACAAATAATGATTGGTGGGTTCCTTCAAAAAATGGAAAAAAAAGAATAATGTTGTGTGGAACATATCCTATAGGTGCTAGTAATGGATATTCAAAAGTAGTATATTATATTTCAAAATATCTTGGAATATATGATGATATTGAATTAACAATATATGGGTTTCAAAATATAAATTGCGCGGATAGTTCCGCTATACGTGATGACATACCATCTAGTGTTAAAATACATGACGCTATGAAAACAGAGAATCCACGTCGTAATGGTTTTGGAGAATTAGAGATTGGTAATTATATTAAAAATAATCCTCAAGATATAATTATTATATTTAATGATAATATTGTTACAACAGCTTTGGTAACTAATATAATGAATGATTGTGGAAAGCAAAAAAATAATTTTAAATTAATATCTTATATGGATCAAGTATATCCATATCAGAAAAAAGATTATATTAAATTATTAAATAAATATATTGATGGCATAGTTGCATTCACTCCTTATTGGATGGACATCGCAAAGAAATTAGGTATTCGTGAAGATATGCCCATGTATAGTTTCCCGCATGGGTTTGATGTTAATGTATATTATCCAATACCAACTAATATTGCGAGAATGTTCTTTGACTATGATAATGATGCTTTTATTGTTTTAAATCTTAATAGAAATCAACCACGAAAATGTTGGGATCATACAATTATTGCTTGGGTTGAATTTGTAGAAAAACATTATTTAGTTAATGTATTAAATAAAAAAACTAACATTATAACAAATAAACATACAAAGCGACCTTTAAAATTAATAATAGGAACAAGTATAGATGCTTATTGGGATTTAAATGATGTTTTAGAAAATGAAGTTAAATTTAGGAATGTTCCTTTGGATTATGTAAAAAATACTATAATAGAGGTATCAAAACCGCAACAATTATCAGACAAAGATATTAATATTTTATATAATTGTTGTGATGTAGGATGCAATAACTGTAATGGAGGGGGATTTGAATTAACTGTATTTGAATGTTTAGCATTAGGAAAACCTCAAGTATCTTCTTTTGTTGGAGGTATTCGTGAATATTTAACTGATAATAACTCAACACCTATAAGATCGACAATTTATCAATATTTAGATAATAAAAGTGCGGGTATTGGAGGCAAGGCAGAAATTACAGATCCTCATGATTTTGCAGATGCTTTTTGGAAATATTTAGGCAATCCTGAATTAGCGAACAAACATGGAATGAGGGGGCGTGAAAATATTTTAAAGCATTATAGATGGGAAACACTTGTTGAATATTTTTATAAAAGTATTTTAAGTAAATTATAATTTAATATATTATATTAACAATTTAATATTGATATATATTATCCTTATTTATAAAAAGTAAAAACTTATATAAAAATATCTTAATATATATATTTATAAAATGAAGAAAGATACCCAACAAGTAGAAGAACAATATATTCCCCAACAATCTATAGTTGCATCAACACAACAATCAGACGCACAATATCTTCCTCAATATCTTCCTCAATATCTTCCTCAATATACTCCTCAATATACTCCTCAATATCTTCCTCAATATACTTCTCAATATCTTCCTCAATATCTTCCTCAATATCTTCCTCAATATCTCCCTCAATATACTCCACAACAATATACTCCTCAATATCTTCCTCAATATCTTCCTCAATATACTCCACAATATCTTCCTCAATATCTTCCTCAATATCTTCCTCAATATACTCTAGAATATACTTCTGAATATACTCCTCAATATTTCCCACCAGTTTTTTCACATGGTTATTAATATGTTTATGGAACTACAGTTGAAAAAACTAGAGTACATGAAGTCTAACAATTATTTTATTTGTTAAAAGTTACAAATATTGTAAAAAACAGTTATTTTTGTAAAATAATTTATATTGGTTTACGTATAAAATTATTATTGCTAATATCAACATCTTCAGGTATATTTTCTTCTAAAAGTTTTTTATACATTATACTTTCTATTTCGCTATTCATATATTTATCACTAATATTGAAGGTATTTTCACTACTATTTTTAGTATCATTTTCTACTGTTCCATATTTTAATGGAATAAATTGATGATAATCAGTAATATTTAATTTATCATAGGATGTATAAGGATAAATAACAATATTATCTTCTGATACAACACCGACAATATTTGCAAGGATAACATTAATAGTTTTACCATTTGTTATTACAACTAATTTAATATGCTTTCCTTGAAATTTTCCGGCACGATATAATATCATATCAATATCGAACATGTAATATAATGGATATAATTTATGTTGTCTATATCTTAACATGATATCATGAACGATCTGGACTTTTTGTTTTTTATCTTCCCCAGGTAAATTCATTATTTCGCTATTTAATCTTTTGATAGCAAAATTATATATTTTATCATAATATGATTTAAGTTTGTTCTTTTCATTAGTATCTTTTAATGTTTTTGGATTTATCCAGTTATTCCATTCGCTTCCCTCAATTGCGATGATAAGTTCTTCGCATTTACTTTTAAACACTTGTTTCAATTTGCGATTAAATGTTGCGTTATCAAACTCATAATAGTATACATTAACTGCTTCTTTCTTAATATTTACATCATAAGGGATGCTTGAATTAATTGTATGTCTATTCCAAGGATATTCGCCAGTATTCTCATACATTAACCTTATATTATATGGTTTATATTTGAATTTATTTTCATAATTAATATCTCCTGTGTCTTGATTAAAATTTTCAATATTATTATTTACAGATATATATTGATATATTACGATGCTAAATATTAATATTATTAATAAGGTTGATATTATTTTTATTATATTAATTATAATATTAATATTCATTATTTTATAAGTCTCTATAATCTAATAAGGAAATTATTGTATTTAATTTATATTTTTCTCTTTCTCTGAAATCATTTTCAAAAACATAATCAACCGGAGTTTGATTTATACTATTATTTCCATCAATATTGCAATTATAACATAGTGGTTTATTTAAATTGGTATCAATATATTTTTTAAAACCCAATCTTTTTACTCCAACAGGAAATTCGCAAAATCCATTATTTATACAACCACCTCTATTATTAGGGTAACTCTTATTTGATTTATAATAAGGACATTCTATATCAGTACTGCATTTTTTATCCCATAAACTATAATATTTTTTTGGAGTTCCGTCGATATTATAATATGAATCACATTCAAACTTATTCACAATATTATTATTTCCGTAACATCCGTAATGTCCTTCCTTCTTACTTTTATCATATATTTCTTTAACTGTTTCTAAGTAATCATCAGGCATATCTAAGCGAGTTATAAAATTTTCTACAGAACTAATTATATTATAACTCATTATAGGTAATAAACTATTGATTGAACTTAAATATATATCATTATTGTTTTTATTATTAATATTTTCTTCCTGTGTCTCATTATTTGTTTCTTTACTTTTGCTATAATAGTACTTAACGGTATTGTAGTTCTCTTTAATAAATGGATAATATGCTTTAATTCTATTAATATCTACGTCTTTTAATCCATTAATATAATATCGCTGGTTGCATAGGAAGTGCATATATTCGCTATCAAATACCATATATGTGAATAAATAATCAAACATTTTCTCGGTATTTTTTAATTCTTCAATTTTAATTCTTTTTAAATATATATTATTTATATCTAAGTTATATCCTTTAATTAATGCTTGTATAAATAAATAATCGCTCATGTATATATATGCAACAACTTTATTGTAAAGTGCCCATATACAATCTTCTTCGCGTATTATATTATTACTAACGCATACGAATATACCTTCCTTATTAAAATTACTGGTTGGTGCTTTATTATTTAGTATGTAATAATTTATATAAGGGTCTAATAATAATTGAATATTGGCATTATTTGGTATAGTGTTGATACCTATTGTATTTTTATCTAATCTATTTTTTTTTTTAATATTGTCAATTACAGTTACTAAATATTTACTTTCAATAATTATATATTTATCGGAGGATATATCTTTATTTTTTTCTTTAACATTTAAAAAATTATCAGTTATTATTATTGGATCATTAACAAAATTTTCATTTTTACGATCAGGTATAAATCCATATTTAAATAATATGACACTTACTATTATTAATAATAATATTAAAGATATACATAGTGAATACATTTTTTTCTTTCCTTATTAAAATAATAGATAAAGAATGCTTTCAAGAAAAATTATAACACTATTAATATATATAATAATACTTGCGATTATATTTGCGATCCAACCAAATTTATTTTTTGATAAGGATGGAAATATGAAATGTTTTGGATTTGATATAAATAATTCTGATGATAATTCAACATATAATACTATTTTACCGCTAATATTATTTGTTCCATTTATTGCATTATTGTCATATTTAATAATATTAGCAATCGAAATGATATATACATAAAATTATATTTATTATTATAACCTATTAAATAATGTTAAATATACATTATACTAAAGTACCTAAGGAACCTAAAGAACCTAAAGTACCTAAGGAACCTAAAGTACCTAAGGAACCTAAAGTACCTAAGGAACCTAAAGTACCTAAGGAACCTAAAGTACCTAAGGAACCTAAAGTACCTAAGGAACCTAAAGTACCTAAGGAACCTAAAGTACTTAAGGAACCTAAAGTACTTAAGGAACCTAAAGTACCAAAGGAACCTAAAGTACCTAAGGAACCTAAAGTACCGAAGGAACCTAAAGTAATTGATGAAATAGTTTTCGCTAAAAATAATGATAGTAATAAGGAATATATTGATAATGAATTAATTAATAACGATAATAATTTTATAAAAAAATTATGCGGTAATCATAATATATATATTGATATGTTGATATGGTTGCGAACTTTTAATTATGATATTAAAATCTCTCCACAAAGTTGCATAATTGTAGCGGGTCCTACAAGTATAGGTAAATCCTATTCTGTAAATAGTATATGCAATTATTTAAATTATGAGATTATATTAATAGATAATAATAACTGCTATAATTCACAATTTTTAAAGGATATTATATATAAATCAACTTCATCTTCTTTTATTCAGATACTTACTAATAATTTTCAAAAGAAGGTTATAATTGTAGATAATTTTGATTCATTATTTATATCTGACAAAACAATTAATATTACGTTGTTAAAAATATTATTAGAAAATAAGTTAAAGAATATACCAATAATATGTATATCAAATGATGATATTATAAAAAAAATAGGGGATATTAAAAAGTTATGTAATATACATATATTATCTACACCAAATAATGATGAAATTGCAGAAATATTAAATAATAATTGTATTGATAAAAATGATATTAATAAACTTTGCTTAAACTCTAATGGTAATTTAAATAAACTTTTTAGAGATATTAATAAAAATGATATTTTATATAGCGATGACATAGAAAACTCAAGCGATATAAATATATTATATGGTAATAATTTTAATAGACACCAGACCAAGAAAATACTTATAAAGGATCCATGGATGATACCTTTAAAATTTCATGAAAATTTAATAATTAATTTAAATAATCGTAACTTATCGCTAAATAAATATAATGAATATTATAAAAATTTCATATATATAATGTGCATATATGATTATTATATGTTTAGAGAGAATATAGAAGTTTGTATTGAATTATTTGCATCTATGGTATATTATTTATCATTATTTAAGTATAAAAAGAATGCTACATCAAATATTGGCAATTTTACGAAGATGCTGAGTTATTTATCTTTACAAAAGAAAAATATAAAGAATAATTATAATTATAAAAATATGCCTTTATATCAAATATCAAATTATCATATTAGTTTATGTAATAGAAAAATTATTTCCTTTAATTAGATAATTAAAAAGAATAATGGAAGTTAATAAAGATGCTCCTCTTCAAAATAATAAAGAAGGCGAAGGTATTCTTGCGACTGTAACAAATGCTATTAATAAAACAATAGAAAATGTTAATAATTTGACCCCTTCAGAACCCGTAAAGAATGTCGCTATAGTACCAAATGCTATAGCTGCTGTTGGACCTAATGCTGTTGGACCGACTGCAGCTACAGCATTATCAATTAATAATGTGAAAGAAACTATAACAAATGTATTAAGTTCTAATGAAAATATATTTTATTTAATACTTTTATTAGTTATAATTACTATGATAACGGTATACTTTCTATACTATATTATAACGGATAATGTTTTATATCAACAAAAAATTGAAGTTGTAGGAACGGAAGAACCTATAATATGTAATGAAATGTCTTATTTTAAAATAGATAAAATGCTTGCAAATTCGAATGGAATTAAGAGAACATATGGTTTTTGGATTTATATAAATGATATTAGTAAATACGGAGGAAGTTTTAGACATATCGCTCATATTGGGACAGACCATAAAAAAATAAAGAACGCAAGTCCATATATATTTTTAGATAGTAAATTTAATAAAATCCATGTTAGATTTGCACCGAAAGACGAAACTACAATAACAGAATATGATGGATTAAATGAAATAACAGAAGCAAATATAGAAAATTTGCTAACATATGATGGTGGTAAAAGGTGTGGGATAACTATTAATTATATTCCAATTCAAAGATGGGTTCATATAGTAATTGTTGTATCTGATATTAATGGCGGATTAATATATACGTATATTGACGGTGAATTAGCAGAAATAGAAAAAGCGAAGGATCAAACATTATTGCTTCATGAACTTAATTTTGAAAATATGGGAAATTTATTTGTTGGTGGTAGTATTGCAAATTCGCAAGTAAATACTACAGGATTCTCTGGATTAATTTCAAAATTTGTAATTTATAATTACGATTTAAATAAAAATGATTTATATAAAGAATATAATAAAGGACCTATGAGTGGGTTATTAACAAGTATTGGAATACCAAATTATGGATTAAGAAATCCCATATACAAAATAAATAATATATAATTATTAATTAATCTTTAATTATTTTTTTAATTTCCATATTTAAAATAGATAAGATATAATAAGAATGCTAGAAAATTACCCTTTAATACAAGTTATTATATCCTTAATAATATTGTTATTAATGGGATATGTAGGATATAATATATATTTAATCGAACTTCAAAATATGTTTAGAGGTGAAAATGATATTCGCAAAGAGGTTGTTATTTTAAGTGGAACTTATGATTTTAGTAATAGTGAAGCAAAATATAATACTGTAGATAAGACACAATTAAATTTTAAAGATATTAAACCATCTATTAATCAGGAAGGCGGTGCTGAATATTCTTACAATTATTGGTTATTTATTGACCAGAATAAAATAGCAAAAAATAATGATGACATAAATAAAGATATAATATTATTTTTAAAAGGAGAGAAGAACCTTTATTATAATAATAAATCAAATTATAACTGCGCAAATATAAATACTGCTAATAATCCAGTAATAATTACTAAAAATCCTCTAGTAAGATTAAGTGGTGATGGACAGAGAATAGCGGTCGAATATAATAATATTTATAGTACTGATTCATATCAACATGGTTCAATATATAAAAAATGTAATAGTTTATCGTCATCTAGTGAATGGACTAAAAGAAATAAAAATATGTTAGGAATTTATGATATTAAATTTAATAGTAAATGGTTTATGGTTACAATTGTTATGAAAGAGATATCCGACAGTACTAATGTTTTATCTCTAAATAGGGCATCATGCAAAATGTATATTAATGGAATTAAATTATTAGATAAGAAGGTTGAGACTAAATATATAAATAATATATATTCAGCAACATTTAAAAATAATACTTCACCATTTTATATTAACCCGCTAATTAGTAATACTAAAATTATACCCCCCTATAATAGGGTAACAACTACAGATGTATTAAAAATTTCTGATATTAAATATTATAATTACGCTATTAATGATGATATGATAACATCTTTATATAATAAAGGGTTTAATAGTGATATAGCGGTAACTACAACTATTGATAATAAATTAGCAAAATATAATATGGTTTCAGTTGATGATATGGAATATAATATAATTAAAGAGTTATAATGATAATAATTATTATGTATATATAATATACAAATGCCACCTAGAATATTATTAAGTGAATTATATAGTTTAAAAGACAAGAAAGAGCATGCGAAATATCAGACATTTGACAAAATTATAGAAATATGTCATAGAAAAATTAGAGAAACCGCTACTATAGGCGGAATGAATATATTCTATGAAATACCATATTATTTATATGGAAAACCCTTATATAAAATATCAGATTGTATAGAATATATTGTCAACGCACTTAAAAAAAGTGGGTTATATGTTCAAATATTACCAGAACCTAATAATAATATGCTATATATATCTTGGAATCCAAGCGAAGTATCTGCAAATGTCAAAAGTTTAGGTTATACAGGTAAATTATAATTAGTTTTTTTATATATATTATTGATAATATATATATTAGAATATTAGAAATATGTCTGTTAAATTAAATAATGATCAATATTTATTATGGATAAAAGACCCAAGTATTTCTCCATATATAAATATTGTTTATAGAAACAAAAATATTCATAATGATAGAATACTTATATCTACATATATAAATAATGATTATAAAGAACCAAGTATTCAGAATGATAGAATGAGTAGAAAAAATATTTTAACTGATGAAGCACACTATGAATTTGTAAGAAAATTACTGCTGTTTTGGACTGGGTTTAGTTACTATGATAAACATGCTGATATTGGAGAAGGTGGGTATAAATTCTTCTATATGTATGGCGGTGATACACGTAGATTTCCAATTGCTCATACATGTTCTTATCAATTCGAATTTTATGGGTTCCCTGTAGATATACAACCAGAAGATAAGGAAACCTATCTATACGAAAAAATAAAATATGCGGTATTTGGATCTGCAGGAATGGATCTTGCATAAATAGTCAAATTATATAAAAAATATATGATTATATATATTAAGGGATATATATAGAATGCAAATTTTTGTGAAAACTTTAACTGGGAAAACTATTACGCTAGAGGTTGAAAGTTCGGATACTATTGATATGATTAAATCAAAAATTCAAGATAAGGAAGGTATTCCACCTGATCAGCAACGCTTAATTTTTGCAGGAAAACAATTGGAAGATGGACGAACATTAGCAGATTACAATATACAAAAAGAAAGTACACTCCATCTTGTATTAAGATTACGTGGTGGAGATTATTAAAAATTGATTATAATATCTAATATAATATTAGAATTATACTCAAAAATATGGAAGATATCTATTATTTCAGTCAAGGAAGATTAATTCATAATGTTCCATATAAAAAATTTGTAGATACAAATGTTATGGTTATGAAGGATACAACAGATATTAAAGAAGTTAAGAATGTTAAGGAAGTTAATGAGAAAAAGAATAACATATTCAATTTCAAAGTATTTAATGCTAGTATTTTACGATATAAATAATATTTACATTAGAGATATAGTTCATATAATAAATCTAAAATATCATAAATATTATCCTGTTTCGTTTTTAATAATCCATTATCATTAAGAATATCATACGCTTTATTCTCATATTCTTCATGGTCATCATTAAAATAAATATTTCCATTTCCATCATCATCTGCATAAATAGCATATAAATAACTAATAACCATTCTGTCATCTGATGCTTTCTTTATTTTTTTATTAAAGTATTTAATAAGATGAAAGCATGTTTTATGAAATAGTTTAGAAGAATCTACTTTAATATTAATGGAACTTTGACCTCCTATTAAATTATAATATTGTTGAACTATAACATCATAATCGCTGTTATAGCAATAAATATAAATTATTTTTAATATATTTAACTTAATAAATCCTCTATTAAATAGGTTCCAAATAGGCGCAAATGCCTCTTTGTCGTAATCATAAATATTATCATATGTATTATCATATATTTCAATATCAATTTCAGCATTATTTTTAAAAATATTGATATCATGTAATGAGAAGTTATTTATTATCCATTTCGTTTCATTTAAGGTTAATTTAGAAGAATATATATTAACATCAAAACTATGAAAATTAAACTCTGTGTTATTTTCACTTGCATAAATTTCATCGTTAGGTATATTTAATATATATGGTTCTTTGTCATCAACATTAATACCTTTAAAATTTTCAAAAGAAACACTGGTTTCAAAATCGCCCCAGTCTAAGTTATTAAGGGTTTCACCATAAACACCAAAATTATCTGCTAATATATAGTTAAAATAATAGGTTTGATATCCAAAATAATACAAGAACTTTGAAAGTTTTTTATCATTAAGGAAAATATTTATAATATTTTTGATAAAGTTATTTTCTAATTGGATATATATTTTTTTTATATATTCATCACATATTATATTATTAATTTTTATTAAAATATCTTCTGGAAATCTGCTATTTATTGGATCTAATAGTAATGGTTTTCTATTTAGAATATTTTCAGAAGTCTCAGTAGACATATTATTCAATATTTTTATTTTATTATTATAAAATCAATTTTTTATATAAATATAATATTAAGATGTATATAATTTTATATAAGGAAAATTATATATATTAAATAATGGGAATATATACTGCAGTTATTACAGAACCTCGCATTCATCCTGCATGGAAACTTGTACTCAATAATTTCTTAACTAATTTAGATGAACGTTGGGATTTCCTTATTTTATGTGGATTATTAAATAAGGATTTTTTAATTAATTTAATTGAAACAAATTTTAAGGAACATAAACATAGAATAACTATACGTCAATTAAATGTAGAAAATTTTACTAATAAAGAATATTCAAATTTTATGCTTAAACCATTAATATATGAATTGATACCTACAGAAACATTTCTAACATTTCAACTTGATGCATTAATTTCTGCTAAATATAAGGATTTTATTTATGATTTTATTGAATTTGATTATGTAGGTGCTCCATGGTTAAATGAAGTTTATCAAGTTGGTAATGGTGGATTATCATTAAGAAAGAAAACAGTAATATTAAATACTATAAAAAATGAAGATCCTAATAAAATATATGAAAAAAATGAAGATAAATTTTTTTCAGCTAATATTAAAAATAAACCATCTGTTGAAAAAGCTAAATTATTTTCAGTAGAAATGATTTTTTCAGAAAAATCATTTGGTATTCATAATTGTCATGTACATTTGTCACATGATGAATTATGTAAAATATCAGAATATATACCAGAATTATATGAATTGATTGAATTAAATAGATCACTTTGTGTCTAAATTATAAAAATATCGCTATTATATATCTCTATTTTTAATATTTACAGTATATATGAATATATTAGGTATTATATAATAAATTATTAAATGAATATTTGCGAATACATAATTTGACAATAAATTTAAATTTTTTTTCATTATATAAATTTGATACTATTATAGAGAATGGGTTTACAGTTATTGTTCCTCATTTTGAAGACCATATTATATAATCATTATATATAAATATATAAAACTATATAACTATAATATTATAATAAATGTATAATAGTTTATACTACATATTTACAAAAGATTATAATACTGATTATAGTGATTCGGGGTTGTATCTAAAAGATAAAAATAATAGATTGAAAATATTAAATGAATGCAAGGATAAAGAAATAAAATATTTAAAAAAAAAATATAATAAACTAATTCATCATTATAATGATATTGAATGGAAATATGATGAACTTAGATTGAATAATCATTATAATAAGGAGCATTATAATAAATTAGAGATTAAATATAATAATTTACTAAAAAATTATAATAATTTAATAGACAATAAACAAATTGTAATTGATGTTTACGAGAACTTATAAATTTTAAGTAATATAATAATATATATAAGATTATCTATCATAAATATTATAATATGTCTTCTTTTTCATCAGGATACGCAATAAAATGTATTGAAAAATATAAACTTGCTAATCCAGATAAGGAAATCCCTTCAAATATGGGAAGCAAATGGACAACAACAGAAGAGCAATCATTATTAGATAACTTAAGAATTAATTTAGATGTTGAAGATATTGCAAAAAACATAATAGAACAACGGGGCAATTAATGCACGTCGCGAAGTAATTGCTTTACGACTATATAATGAAAATAAGTTTGCAATAGAGAAAATTGAAGTGATAACAAAGTTAAATGAGAAAACTATACTTGAAGCGATAGAAAGAAAAAATATAATTCTTATATAAATTATAATGTTGATAGAAACTGTGATAATATTGATATTATAAATTTAAAGATAGATTTGCAAAGATGTCATGAAGAAATAAAAGAATTGAGGGAAAATGTAAAAAATATAATAGAATTAGAAAGTCTCAATAAACGTGATGATATTGAAGATCTTAAAAAGCAAATACAATATATGTTAGATGTAAATAATATTAAAAATGATATTGTAGAATTGAAAAATGCAATTTATCAAAAATGATATAAATTATTATTTATTCTTCTGTAATTAAAGTTTTATTTTTAATATACCAACGTGTAACAAAATATATCGCTATTACATCCGTTGTTAGTTCTAATAAAAACATATCAACCTGTGCAAGAAGCATATGAATATATATGAGCCAATCAAACCATGAATAAATTGTATTAATTATAGATATTTCGTATTGTTTAGGTATGTCTTTTATATCAATATTACTTGCTTTTATGTTTTGTACATTTAGCTTAATCCAAGGTACTATAATATTATGATCAAGATTTCTTATTATAGTATTGATAACTGCATATAATACTATTAAACCATATTTTACAGGGGTATCTATAACTATTCCAAGAATAACCAATTCAGGATGAGGTCCAAATCTATAAAACGAAGTATCGCCTGAATAATCTTCATTAGATGCAAAGATATAACTCAACAATATTGTTAATATTACAACCATCCAACATGTTATAATTCGAGATACTACAAGAGTATACATATCATGTGGTGCATTTAATTTAATAATTACTTTATCTATATATCAGTTTTTTATTTTACATAAGACTATTTTACTTATATTAAACTAAATAGTAATAACTAAATAGTAATATAATTCAATACTATGGTATTGTTTAGAAAGAATTATTTATATGAATTACCTGAAGACATACAGATCACTATATATAAAAAAGTGTTTGATAAGTGTATTGATGATATACAAAATGATAAAAATATAAAATATATTAGTAGATTGTATAAAGCAACTATAAATCCAAATAATACTTGCATTTATTATGTTAAACCAAAGGAGATGTTTCAAGGAGTAAAATGTTATAAATATAAACAAATTATTATGTTGGAAAATTTTGGAAATAATAAGATGAATGAAATGATATATTTAGACCGCAAGCATTTAATAGAGAATACTTTGCAATTAAATTGCAATACTATAAGTTATTATTTATATCCGCTTTTTACTACAAATAAAACTTTTAAAAAATACTTAACATTACGTTTAAATTTTATTAAATTTTACGACAAAAAATTAATAAAATATATGAAAGTAGTTGAAGATAGAATTGACATTACATTTATTAGTAATTTTAAGTGTAATGCAGATATTTATTATATGTTACTTGTAGGTTATAATATATTATATAACTCTCTAAGTATTGTAATATATAGCGAAGAAAATGTAGTAAAGTTTCATAGGTTTATAGAGTTATTTAGATGGATTGAATGTAATAATATTTTAGAAGGATATAAAATACATAATTATAAAATAATACCAAATTTTTCCTTCAAAATTAGTAAGAACTGATTACAACTAAAACTTTATCAAAAATAATTTATATTTTTTATCTATTTTGATATACTATAGTTAATAATTATAGCGAATACTAATGATGTATAAACATATAGGAATATTAATATATTTTTAAGATCATCAACATCTTTTGATATGGATATATAGACTGGTTTATCGTTAGACAATTTTTTATATTCTTGCAAATCTTTAATAATATTTTCAATCTTCTTATTAAATCTTTCATAATCACATTCTCTATTTCTTAAATCTATAAATAATTTATTTGTTTTTCCATCATATCTATTGATTATATTATCTATTTTAGTATCATATTTTTGAGTAAAATAATAATAATCATTAGAAATTTTAATAATATCTTCTTCCATATTAGCAATATATTTTTGAAAGTCTCTGTTATTAAATATTTTTGTTAGTGAATTTATAGGTGGCGTAGAGTTTATTAATTTAAAAGATGTTAATGAACTAGATGAATGTTTCATTAAATTTAATATTAAACTATATCATATTATAATTATATCATTTTTTAGCATTTTATATTTAGATATAACATATTCATTTATTTTATTTATTCCTTTTTCCGGGTAATAATGTAAATAATTATTATTAAATATCATTCGCCACAGTTTAGATATATAATTACATTTACAAATAAATACTAATCCAGATATGTTAGGGCATAAATCTTCACTTAGATAACGAAGTTCATTATTTAAATCTACACTATATAGATATTTTGTCTTTTCATATAAATCATAAATATATTTTGAATTTTTAATATTGTTTAAAAATGTTTTGTATAATTCAGGAATTACTAAACTTCGCATTTTATCACTATAGAAGGTATGAAGAGTATTTACGCCATCTCTTGAAAAATGTTCATTATAATGTTTGATAATAAATGACAGTTCAACAAAAGTTTCAAAATTTACGTTATATATACTATTAGATATAGTATTGACTATATGTGTATCTAAAGTAATACTTGCGATATTAATACTTTTCATATATATATTATCATATTCACATGGTGATAATAATATTAATCTATCTAATATATTAGTATAATCATAAATCATATCTTTTATTAAATAGTTATAAATATTTGATTTATATCTATATGAATTCTTTATAGTATTACGATAATAATTATCAAATACAAATGCGTCTTTAATTCTTTTTATTATAACTTCATATAAAATCTTACATGTTTCTGGTGACTTATATTTATTATTAAATATAATTAATGCATCATTATTATTTATTACTGATAAAAGATTACAAATATTTAATTCAATTAAACCATTATTATTTGTTGAGTAATATACATCATTTTTAATATTATTATAAAATCTCAAATATATATACTTTTTATAATTGAATGATTGCATAAACTCATTTATATTGAATAGTATTAATTCATAATAGTCACCTTGTGCTAATTTATATGCTTCTATATCCTCATATATACTTTCCACTTTTAGTGCTTTATCATATTCATAACTTGCAATATAATTATTGTAATCTTCAAATACTTCATTCTTTTCATTTATATTTTTTTGCTTATCAAGATATTCCTTAATAATACTATTATTAAGGTCATCAGTTAAAATATTATTAAAATATTCTGACATTTATAAATATATATATTTAAATATTTATATAGATAATAGAAACATAAGAAAGTAATCGTAAATATAGAGAAAAAAATAAAGAAAGGGGAGAACAAAAAACAAGATTTGCAATAATAAGATTAAATTACTAATTGTCTTTAAGTTCTTCTGGGACGAGAAAATATCAACCACCTTCATATCATAGATATTAAAAATATATTAAATAAAAATTGATATAATATATAAGTTATATTTTTACACACATTAAATATAATGAAATCTCTAATTATCGTTGAAAGTTTTACAAAAACAAAGACAATTAAAAAATATTTAGGAGATTCTGATGTTGTTGTTACATTTTCTGGAGGACATATATATAATTTACCAAAAGATACTTTGGGTTTTGATACAAATACTTGGGATATTAGTTATGTTCAAACAAATCCAAACATTATTAAGAATATTAAAGAGTTGGCAAAAACTGCAGACATTATATATTTGGCAGCGGATCCAGATTTAGAAGGAGAAGCAATCGCATATAGTCTTAAAAAATGTTTAAGTAATATTATTAAAGATAAGGTATGTCATCGTATAACATTTAATGAAATTACTAGAAATGCTGTTGTAAATGCTATAGAAAATCCTAGAAGTATAGATATGGATAAAGTGAATGCGCAAGAAACACGACGTATTGTTGATAGATTAATTGGTTATAAAGTATCTCCTGTATTATGGAGCAAATTTAACAAAAATTATCTTAGTGCAGGGAGAGTTCAAATTGCAGGACTAATCATATGTATTAATCAAAGAACAAAAATTATTAACAAAGAAATAATTCCATATTGGACTATAGAATGCAAATTTAGTATCTGTGCAGACTTAGCAATATTAGGAATATTAAATGTGCATATGGATAATAAAAATGATAAAGATAAATTAGTAGAATATAAAATTAGAGATATAAATACTGTTAAGGAAATTTTAAATAATTTAAGAATTAATACAAAATATAAAATAAGTCATGAAGCAAAAATAAGGAATGTTAGTCCACCTCCACCATATACTACAACAACACTTCAACAAGATGCATATAATAAATGTAGATTTAATTCAAAAACTACTATGAAATTAGCGCAAGATTTATATGAACATGGGCAAATTACTTATATGCGCACAGATTCTACAATTATAGGAGAAGATGCAAAAAAAATGATTTTATCATTTATTAGTGAAACTTATGATACACCTTCATTATCATTTGCAAAATATAGAACTTATAAAACTAAAATTGCGAATGCACAAGAAGCACATGAGGCAGTTCGAATTACAAACCCAAAATTTAAATCAATATCATTTGAAGGTTCTACAAAAAATCATGAAAAATTATATGAACTTATATGGAATAGAACAGTTGCATCGCTCATGACAGACGCGGTATATATTGATATATATATTAAATTAACTTCTAATGAATTAAATTTATCAGAATATATATTTTGTACTACAAAGTCTTTTTTGAAAGAATTAGGATTTACAGTATTAAATAATAATAAACTAGAGAACAATGATGACTTTCTAAATATTATTAAAAATAATAATTATATTGCAACAGCTAAAGAGTATTCTTCGCAAGGAACAATAGATAATATACCATCGCTATATAATGAAGTTCAGTTAATTAAAGAATTAGAAAAAGAAGGAATTGGAAGACCATCAACATATTCGTCAATAATTGATAAACTTTTAGAAAAAAAATATGTTGAAATAGGATCAAATCCACAACAAGAATATGAAATTGAATGTTTCAAAAAAAAGAAAGATCTTTCTATATCTATAAAGAAAATTAATCTTGGAGGACAACAAAAAGATCTTTTAGTTCCTACTGAATTAGGTTTAGAAGTTATAAAATATATATATGAAATATTCCCTTATTTATGCGATTTAAAATTTACTTCAAAAATGGAGGATGAATTAGATAAAATAATAAATGCTACTATGACCAAAGATGTTATTTTAAATGAATTATATGGTAAAATTAAGTTTTCTATAGAAACTGCTAATGCAAATGGTTTAAATGATGGGGGTATACGGGGTGATAGTAAAAATGCGAACAAAGAAAAAAAAACAGGTATTCTTACAACACGATATGGTATATGCTATTATAATAAGGAATTAGATAAATATACTAATATAGAACCTTATCTTAAATGGAAAAAAAAAGGGAAAGATGAATTAACAAAAGAAGATATACAGTTTATAAGTTCTCTTCCAAAACCAATAGAATATTTAGGAAAAAAATATAATTTACATTTAGGAAAATATGGCATTTACTTAAAAGATATTAAAAATAATAATCATAAACTAGATAAAAAATTATGGAATAATTATTGTTAATCATATGCAGATAACCCCTTCTTACCATTTTTATACCACGATAAAACATATTTATCTGAAAAATCAGGATGAATAGTATCATTATGAAAATCAATATCAATACAATTATCTATCATCTTTTCGCATTTTTTACAAAACCATTTTAAATTATTATTCATATATTTATATATAGGATTTATTATTTAAATACTAAATGTATTAAATTCTCTAGATATACCATTAGAAGATTTAATATCTTCTATTTTTTTATATACTATATCTTTCCAATATTCATGACAAATTAAGTCTTTGTTAGGTTCTTTGTAAATTAAATCTAAGTTATCTTGATTTAGCATATTTACCATTTCATCAATATTATTATAAATCATATTTGTTGTAAATATATTTTTATATAACTCGTTTACATTTGATATAGGAATAGTTCCTAAACCTATTGCTTCATAATGTCTAAAACAATCATCTCTATCTCCAATTGGTGATAGTATAAATTTTGCACGTGCAATTTGAATCCAAAAA
>Ga0114979_10000855_pt1 | contig 20149 bp, 15 predicted proteins | sample S_140625_EF_Meta_FD_87315 | JGI IMG/M metagenome (GOLD analysis project Ga0114979, IMG submission 87315) | Freshwater microbial communities from Lake Simoncouche, Canada to study carbon cycling - S_140625_EF_MetaG | ecosystem: Environmental > Aquatic > Freshwater > Lake | place: Lake...
AAAGGATTTACCGGAGAGAAATACGGCGGTTCAACCTATTGGGACACCGAAGCCTATTGCATTCCGTTTTACATGAGCACGAAGAATCAGCAGGTTGCTCGACAGCTGTTGGTTTACCGTCACAACCAATTGGGAAAGGCGATTGAAAACGCTGAGAAACTTGGCTTCACTCATGGAGCGGCTCTGTATCCGATGGTGACCATGAACGGCGAAGAGTGTCATAACGAGTGGGAAATTACGTTTGAAGAAATACACCGCAATGGTGCAATTGCCTACGCCATTCACAACTATATCCGTTATACCAACGACTACACATATCTCGCTGAATATGGAATCGACGTACTAACAGGCATTGCACGCTTCTGGGCGCAACGCGTGCACTGGAGCGAAGCGAAAGGCATGTATGTGATGCACGGCGTGACGGGTCCGAACGAATACGAAAACAACGTCAACAACAACTGGTACACGAGCTACATCGCACGCTGGTGCATGCAGTATGCAATGGAAGTAATTACCTACGTGAAGCAATACGATGCACACGCTTATGCGGCCAAAACAGCAGGGTTAAAGTTCGATGAAACTATAGAGCTCACGAAGTGGCAGCACATCATCGACAACTTATACTTGGGTAAAAAAGAAGGATCAAACATCTTCTTGCAACAAGATGGATTCCTCGATAAAGAATTGCGCAGTGCCGCTTCATTGAATCAGGCGGAGCGTCCAATCAATCAGCACTGGAGTTGGGACCGCATCTTGCGTTCGTGCTTCATCAAGCAAGCAGATGTGTTGCAGGGCATCTATTTCTTCGAAGAAGATTTTGACATGGACACCATCCGCGAAAACTTCGACTACTACGAGCCAATGACCGTTCACGAAAGTTCACTTTCACCTTGTGTGCATTCCATTCTCGCTGCGAAGCTTGGTTATGAAGACAAGGCGTATGAAATGTACATGCGCACCTCGCGCCTCGACCTCGACGATTACAATCATGAAGCGCATGAAGGCTTGCACATCACGAGCATGGCCGGCACGTGGATGAGTATTGTGCAAGGATTTGGCGGAATGCGTGTATTAGATGGAGAACTCACTTTCAACCCGATGTTACCGAAGCAATGGAAAGGATTTTCGTTTAAGGTGATGTTTAGGGGAGAGGTGAAGACGCTTGAAGTGGGGGAAGTTTAGAGGGATGACGGATGACGGATGACGGATTACAGATTGTCAAGTACTAATTACTAAGTACAAAGGACGGTTGCGGCGCGGCTTCTTGCTGGCGGTGAGGGTGCAGAATCGCGGCGTGGCTTTGGGCTGACGGGCTTCACCCCTAACCCCTCTCCAAGGGAGAGGGGAATGACCTACTAGCAAATCTTAGGAGTTTCAAAATCGAGTTTTAGCAGGTCATAAGCTCTGCATGCAAGACGTTCACGAGAAGGTGCCCCCCTCTCATCTGGAGAGGGGTCGAGGGTGAGGCCCGGAGCGCAAGGGCGAAGGGCCAATAAATCCCTAACTGAAACTTACACATTTTTTTGAATGATGTAACATGTCGCCCCGCTGGGGCTACTTGGTCAGCGATGTTCCTTTGGCCAGTGATATTTCGCCTCTACGAGGCTGGCCGTGGTTCGACATGCTCACCAACCATGGTTCGACAGAATCAACTACCGTGGTTCGAGCGTTTTTAAGTTTGCCCCTTTTACTCACCACTCGTCATTCGTCATTCGCCACTCGCCATTCGTCACTAGTCATTCGTCACTAGTGATTCCATTTTCTCCACCGTCATACCAGCCATTGAAGGCACTACAGCGTCGGCTAAAGAAAGAACCGAGGATTCGCCGATGCCGATGCAATAGAACCCACCGCTCTTGGCGGCCTCTACTCCACTTTGCGCGTCTTCGAACACGACGATTTCGGCCGGGTTAAGTTGAAGCTCTGTGGCGCCGCGTTGAAACACTTCCGGATGGGGCTTCGACATGTGAATCTTATTGCCATCGATGATTGTGTCGAACATCTCCAAGATGCCGAGCTTCCCGAGAATCAGCACTGCGTTCTTGGATGAAGATCCGAGGCCAATACGCATATCTCGTTGCTTCAGTTCATTCAAAAAGTCGAGAACGCCAGGTAACATTTCAGATGGAACAACCTGTTCGGCATACTCTAGATACCAGCGGTTCTTGAGATCCATCAACTCGACCTTCTTCGCATTGTTGAGCACCACATTTCCCCACGAGAGAATCTTCTCTAGCGACTCTACACGGCTCACACCCTTCAATTCTTCGTTTTGAACTTCAGTGAATTCAATACTCAAGGAATTGGCCAAGCGCTGCCAAGCCAGAAAATGAAACTTTGCGGTGTCGACAATGACACCGTCCATATCGAACAAACAGGCTTTAATCATGCGTTAAAAATAGGTAGGATTATTTGCGACCGGCTTCCATGCGAATCATGCCGATAATGAGCAACTCTGCACTCGCGGGATTGCTAGCCAATGGGATATTTTGCTTGATACATGCTTTTACTAAAGACACGATATCGGCCTCATAATCCTGCACGATTTCGGGGTCGCGAAAAAAGAGGACCATGGCAATATCATCGCGATTGACCATGGCCTCCAACTCTATGAATACGCCGCTACGGCCGGGATTGACATGCTCCACCTGCAATTGCATCGACTCTTGCTCCATGAACTCAGCTGTGAGCCCGGTGGCTACAAACTTTCTGTTCCACAACCACTGCTCTCTCTCTTTTAAGAAAGAGACAAGCGTGGGTTTCATACTATCGTGTGCAATGACGCAGATTTGCTTTTCCATGCGCTATCAATTCCCTACCAATGCAGGCAGTTTATATTTTACGTGGTATTCTACCAAGCCATCGATAGGCTTGCGAATAACTTTACCCAAACGGATGCCGGCCTCATCGGCTGCAGCTTGCAGACAATCGTGAAAATAGTGACCAATGCTTCCCACAAAGTGCACAGGCACCTCACGGTAATTCGCAAAGCACTTCACGTGAATATCGATGAAATGCAACATGCCTCTTTTCACCCATGCCTTCACATGCGGATGGTCGCGGTGCTCACCAATGAATTTCATGAATGACGCGAGATAGACATTCGCATTCGGTTCGCGATAAATCTTATTGATGATGTCATCTTTCGTCGGCGCATACTTTTCTTCGAACGATGCACGCAAATCGGCAGGAAGTTTCTTGTAGAAATATTCCTGCAAGAGAATTTTTCCAAAGTATCCGCCACTCGCTTCATCGCCGAGGATGTAGGCTAGTGATGGCACCTCTTCCGATACGTTCTCGCCGTCGAAGTAACATGAGTTACTTCCGGTTCCGAGAATACAGGCGATGCACGGCTCTCCGTCATAGACGGCCATAGCTGAACCAAGCTGGTCGTGTTCAACCAAAATCTCTGCATGCTTGAAAACGCGCTCCAACCCAGCGCGCATGATAGCGTGCATTTCGGGCGTGCTGCTTCCGGCACCGTAGAAAAAGATGTGTTTGATTTGATCGGCCAGCGCATAGAAGGGAGCATTGTCCTTGATGGCTTTCTCGATCATGTCGGGAGAATGGAAATACGGGTTGAGTCCCATTGTCTGGAAGTCACCCACGCGTGTCCCTTTCTCGTCAATCAGGGCCCAATCGCATTTAGTGGAACCGCTGTCTGCAATGATGATCATGGTAAAAAATATAGTGTGTTTGTTGTTTGTGCTAAATCATTAAATCTTCGCAATCAAGTCGCATACGCGCTGCGAGTAACCGGCCTCGTTGTCGTACCAAGCCATTACCTTCACCAGGTTTCCGTTTACAGCTGTAAGCGCTGCATCGAAAATGCATGAGTGAAGATTTCCGACGATGTCAATCGAAACAATCGGGTCGGTGCAGTATTCCAAAATGCCTTTCATTGATCCTTCTGCAGCTTCTTTCATGGCAGCATTTACTTCCTCAATGGTTACATCGCGCTTGAGCACAGCCACGAGGTCAGTCATCGACCCATCCGGTGTAGGTACGCGCACAGCCACGCCATCGAGTTTGCCCTTTAGCTGTGGCAACACCTCTCCTACTGCTTTTGCAGCGCCGGTAGAAGTTGGAACCATGCTAAGAGCAGCAGCACGAGCACGACGCAAATCTTTGTGTGGCGAATCCTGCAAGCGCTGATCGGCTGTGTATGCGTGAATGGTGGTGATGTATCCTTTCTCAATTCCGAATTTATCATGGAGGACCTTCGCCATTGGAGCCAAGCAGTTGGTGGTGCATGATGCATTGCTCAGCACGGTATCGTCGGCAGTAATCTGATCATCGTTTACGCCAAGAACGATAGTCTTCACCGCTCCGGTTGCCGGTGCGCTGATGATGACCTTTTTGGCACCCGCTTCGATGTGCTTTGAAGCGCTTTCCTTGTCGGTGAAAATACCGGTCGACTCAATTACCACATCGACTCCGAGATCGCCCCATGGAAGCGTCGCAGGATCTTTGGCTGCATAAATCTTAATGGCCTTTCCATTGATGATAATCGAATCGGCACTGTGATCAACAGGGTGCGCGAAACGACCGTGGATACTGTCGTACTTGAGCAGGTGTGCGAGTGTCTTTACATCGGTAAGATCGTTGATGGCTACTACTTCTACGTGGGGATTGTTGATGAGGCTACGGAAACACATACGTCCGATGCGTCCGAATCCGTTGATGGCTATTTTCTTCATTGTTTTCTTGCTAATTGAATTAATTGCTCCGGCCTAGATCGAGAGGATGCGTGCAATGCGCAGTTCATCGCGATTAGGCAAGTGGCGGTTATTGATGGCCTCTGAAAGCGGTGTGTAGGTTTCACGGTCGTTGATGATGCCGATCATTACGTCTTTTCGTCCTTCCAACAAACCTTCTACCGCGGCCACACCCATCCGTGAGGCCATCACACGATCGTAGCAAGAAGGAGCGCCCCCACGTTGCAGGTGTCCGAGTACCGATACGCGCGTTTCATATTCACTGTATTTCTCTGTTACTTTCTTAGCAATCTCATAAGCACCTCCGCTCTTGCTTCCTTCAGCAACGAGCACAATCGAACTTGACTTTCCGCTTTCCTCACTTTCGCGAAGGGTAGCTACCAAATCTTCGATGCTCATTTCGTCTTCCGGCAATACGATGGCTATTGCTCCGGTGGCAATGCCTGCTTTCAAGGCAATGAATCCGCTGTTGCGCCCCATTACCTCGACGAAAAACAGACGATTGTGCGAGGTAGCTGTATCACGAATTCTATCGACCGCATCCACCACGGTGTTTGTCGCCGTGTCAAATCCGATGCAGTGATCGCTGCCGAACAAATCATTGTCGATGGAGCCAGGAACTCCCATGACCGGAATGCCGAACTCTTCATAGAATACATGTGCACCGGTGAACGTGCCGTTACCACCAATGGTGATGAGCGCGTTTACCCCATGCTTCTTCATATTCTCATAAGCCTTCTGGCGACCTTCTTTCGTCATGAATTCCTTGCTGCGTGAACTCTTCAAGATGGTACCGCCCCGACCGAGGATACGCGCCACAGAACGTTCGTTGAGCTTCTTGAAGTCGCCTTCGATCATCCCTTGGTATCCTTGAAAAATACCCTCGACTTCGATATTGCGGTATACACAGGTACGCACCACTGCGCGGATTGCCGCATTCATTCCGGGAGCATCTCCTCCACTGGTGAGTACGCCTATTTTCATTTTTTGAGTATTCATGGTCTGTTTCTATTTCCGGTTTTTCCTTGCAAAAGAAACCGGATTCAAAAGTAAGTGTATTTTATACACTAAGGTGTCCTGTATGTTAAATATCAATGGCCACCACCGCTAACTGCTTCCACATCCAGTCCTTGTGCTTTCAATATCCGGTTCACCTTGAAGGCAAACCAGGTGAGGTATGCAAAGCAAACAACTGCAATGCCATAGCTTTGGTGTATACCGATTACATCGGCAAGCTTTCCTTGAATGGGAGGAATAATGGATCCGCCCAAAATCATCATGATAAGAAAGGCAGAACCTTGTGAGGTGTATTTGCCCAACCCTGCAATGGAAAGTGTGAAAATGGAAGGCCACATGATGGAGCAAGCCAGTCCACCACACAGGATTGCATAGACCGCAACCATTCCAGTGGCCAGTGTTCCGATTGTAAGCGCAATCATACCGAAAATTCCGAAGTAAAGTAATGTGCGTGCGGGATTATCGTTGCTGATGTATGACGCCCCCATTTGCACCAACACACAGAGAACATACCACTTCAACGGCGCTACATCATGACCTGCCAACAGCGTGAACAATAACACCAAATTCAAGGCAATTAGCGGCACTGCTATTTTCAAAAACTTCTTGGTTTTCGGTTTGAAATCGAATGCTCCGATGGCGCCCGTCCAACGACCAATCATCAAGCTGCCCCAGAACATCGCGATGAACGGCGCTGTTTGAGACGATTGATATCCGCCAAACTCCGGTTGCTTGAGCAGCTCAGCCAGGTTGGAACCCATAGCCACTTCTACTCCAACGTAAATAAAGATGGCCAACATTCCCAGTACCAATTGAGGAAACTGCATGGCGCCCCAACCGGAAGGATTCTTGCGAGCGAGCGCATTGTTCACCGGCAACGCCACAACGATGATCGCGAAGGCAACAAGCAACCATGTGAGGCGCATCATTTCAAGCGGCTCCTTCAATTCCGTAATCATGGTTTGATTGTATTCGATGTTGTTATTGATTTCGGCAACATCGTATTCAGATGCGGCCGCCAGTTGCTGGGTGAAAACGGTTATCTGCTGCTCATAGTCGGCGATCTGCATGGCTTCCACCGAACGATAGCTGGAGAATACTGGTACGAAAGCGATGACTAAAAGCCCTGTTATGATGAGCATGCTGGCCATCGCCTTTTTTGCAGGCTCGGGCTTCTCGAGACTAATACCCGCAGGAACCTTTTTTGAAAAACCAAAAAGCGCTGCGGCACCCACGAATAACAATCCAACGAACACGTACAGATTGATGACCTTACCCAATGGCAAACTGTTGATTTCAGCATCGCTCACAGCCTGAGCGCTGCCAAACAAGGCCAGCGCGACTACCAAAGGACCGATGGTTGTTCCAAACGAATTTACCCCACCGCCTAAATTTACGCGTGTGGCTCCTGTCAGTGGGTCACCCAATGAAATGGCCAATGGTTGCGCTGCTGTTTGTTGCAGTGAAAAGCCGAGTGCCACGATGAACAGACCGAGCAGCATGCCGGGAAAACTATTTCCATTCACAGCCAAAATCATGGCTAGGGCACCCAATGCCGAAAACAGCAATCCGTAAACGATGCTCTTTTTATAGCCCCACTTTCCCACCAGATCAAGGCCCGACAAATTACCGTAGATAAAAAGCCCCAAAGCCCCTACATAGTATGCCAGGTAAAAGGCAAAGTCGATGAGCTGACTTTGGAATTGATCGAGGCTAAAGAAATGTTTGCAAAACGGAATGAATACGTTGTTACCGGCCGCAATAAACCCCCAGAAGAAAAACACCGTGACTAAAGTTCCCAGTGCGCCCTTGGCTGTGGTTGTGGTTGTTGGTTGTGTCATTGAAAAAAAGGATTTGGTTTGTCTATTAAAACGGATCCGCACTTATTGTAAAAAGTACGCAATGTAGATTAAACAAGGAAAAACAGTGCTTTTTGACTAAAATTTATTTCAAATCAAAATGCATGACCACGAAAGCCATTATAGAATCGATGCTTTCAGCCCAATAGGCTGCGTTATGAGCTCCGGGCCTCTCGATGTATTCGTGTTCAATACCGCGCTCAAGGAGTTTACGATGAAGTTCCCGGTTCACATCGATGACCTCGTCTTCCGTGCCGCAATCGATGTGCAATTTGAGCAGGCCCGGAGAAAGTTGCTCTACCAGACGCGTCACGGAGTTGGCCTGCCAATTGGCCAAGCAACAGGTGGTATCCCCGAGAATCATCTCCTTGTATTTCCAAGAAAACGTTCGCTTGAGGAGGTCAACGCTACCACTTGTCGAGCAGGCAATGGTAAACATTTCAGGATGACGTATAGCCAGGAATAAACTTCCGTGACCGCCCATGCTCAAGCCCGCTATGGCGCGGCCCTCACGACTCCTGACAGTGTTGTAAAGACTATCCACATATGGAATCACTTCGCTTATCAGGTGTGTTTCATACCGGAAAGTGGAATCAATCGGACTATCCAAATACCAGCTTCGCTCACCGCCATCGGGGCACACAATGATTAGCCGGTGCTGATCGGCGTAATCCGCTAACGCTGGCTTAATCTTCAGCCACGACCCGTAGTCGCCCCCCAGGCCGTGCAGCAAATAGAGCACCGGAATCGGTTCATCAGAGGGAGTATTCGGATAAATGACAAGCGCCTTACTCTGCTTGTGCATGGCGTGACTGTATATACTGACCGTGTCAACGGTAGAAGCACATGCCGGAAGCGACAGCAAAATGACTGCCATTGCGGCCCATGTGAAAAACCATCGCGCTTTGATTTCTTTCATCCCCCGAAAATGCCCCAAATGATTCAATGGTTAAAGAATCAGCTGGTCCATTTTATAAACAATGTGCCTCGGCTCCGCTCGGCATTAATGACCTCGGCTCCGCTCGGCATCAAAGACCTCGGCTATCTGAAGCAAAAGCCAAACATTTCATAAAATGATAACCGTGCCCTAGGTTCGTTAAGCGCCGCTTATCTTAGCCGAGCAAAATCACTACTCCTTTTACATGGCTATGGATATCTCAGTCGACTGTGTGCTCTTCGGTTTCGATGAAAAAAAACTTAAGGTGCTTTTAATCGAACAACGTCACGCCGGCACGGATCGCAAGCTGCCTAAAATTCAAACGGCCTTACCGGGGGATTTATTAAAGGACAAGGAAAGCCTGGACGAATGCGCCAAGCGTGTTTTGAAAGAGCTCACCAGTTTAAAGGGCATTTACCTCAAGCAATTCTACACCTTTGGCGACCCCAAGCGTGTGCAAGACTTGAAGGACCAGGAATGGCTTCGCCTTTTTCGCGCCCATCCCGAGCGCCGCGTAATCACCGTTGGATATTACTCGCTTGTGAAGCTGGATGATTACACACCAAAAGCCTCCAGCTTCGCGGGAAAAACCAAGTGGGTAGACGTTTACAACATCCCTGACCTGGCTTTCGACCATAACGAAATCGTCGAACGTGCGCTGGATGTTTTTCGTCATGAATTGGTAGCTGACAACATCGGCTTTGAACTGTTGCCCGAAAAATTCACTCTTTCCCAATTGCAGCATCTACACGAAATTATTCTAGACAAAAAACTCGACAAACGGAACTTCAGAAAGAATGTTCTCAAAGGAAATCATCTCACGCCGCTGGAAGAAAAACAACAAGGTGTGCTGCACAAGCCGGCGCAACTCTACAAATACAAGCGCAAAAGCAAATAGCATGCGGCCAATATTAGCGATACTGATTTGCTTGATTTCGTTGAGCGTGCTCACATCATCCTGCGAAGCGCAAATGGCACCACCCTTTGAAGAAGTCTACGATCAGTCCGAAGTAACCGCAATTTACATCACGATCAACCCCGATAGTCTCGCCCAGATGATTGCCCTTGGGGATAACGAGCATGAGTATCCTGCGCAGTTCATATTCCAAAGCAACGGTTTGAATGACACTGTCAGCGCCATTGGTTTCCGCTTGCGAGGAAACACCAGTTTGAACGCCGCGAAGAAGTCGTTCAAAGTATCATTCAACACATTTAACTCAGGAGGTCAATGGCAGGATTTGGAGAAAATGAACCTGTTGGCAACGGTGAATGACCCATCGCTCTTGCGCAGTAAACTGGCCCATGACCTGTTTCGACAATTTGGTCTTGTTGCAGCTCGGACATCGTACACGCGTCTTTACATCAACAATGAGTATCGCGGGCTATATCTAAATGTCGAACATGTCGATGAACAGATGACAGCCACACATGTCGACCAACAAGGCGACGGCAACCTCTACAAATGCACCTATCCCGCCGACTTGAACTACATCAGCAGTAATCCCGCCGACTATAAGTTCGCGCTTTGGGGCTATCGTCACTACGAACTTAAAACGAATGACTATTTGGATGACTACAGCGATCTTTCAATCTTCATCGATGCATTGAACAACACGTCATTTAGTCAGGAGCCGTGTGTTATTCCCGCACTATTCAACATCGAAGATTACCTGAAAATTGCGGCCATCGATGTATTGCTCGGCAACTGGGATGGCTACATCTTCAACAAGAATAATTTCTACCTCTATCATCATCAGTTGACCCAGCAGATCAACTACCTCCCCTACGACCTTGACAACACATGGGGGATTGACTGGGTTGGTATCGACTGGTCGCAACGTAACATTTACAATTGGTCGCCTTCCGGAGAGTCACGTCCGCTCTACGCGCTCATCATGAGTCAACCGCAGTACCGCGATCAGTTCAGCGCCCACATTGAAACACTTTGCAACACCTTATTTCATCCCGATACACTCGCTTCGCAAATCACGTACTGGCAAAATCTCATCGCTCCTCATTTGATTGATGACACCTATTATGCAATGGACTTCGGATACACACTCGGTGACTTTGCATCGGCTGCTGATGACGGCTGCTGCCAACATGTTCCTTATGGTATTCTTGATTACGTCGAAGCTCGTCGCAGCAGCGCACTCGCGCAATTAGAATCTTACGCCAATTACTCCTTTCGTGTGCACAGCTTGAACCAACGCATCGATACAAATGCGGTCGCCTTATTTGCTATCATTAGCGGAAGCCCCGGCAGCGTTCAAGCCAACTACTCTTGGGATGGCGTATCGTTTATGTCGGGAAGCATGACGGATCAGGACGGAGATGGCATCTTTACGTTTGTCGGACCGTTGTTCAGCAATCAGAGTGACAAACTCTACTACCGCATCATTGTCAATGGCTCAACCGTATACCCTTGCGCTCCAAAAGAGCATTGGATTACGCGCTCAAGTACCGGCATTCGCATCAATGAAGTTTGTGTTGTGAATGATGCGCTCTATTCTGATGCCTATGGCGAGTTTGATGATTGGGTGGAGATCTATAACTCCTCCGACAATGCCCTGGTATTGCAGAACTGTTTCCTCAGTGATAACTCGGAAAACTGGAACCGTTGGCAATTACCTGACACAACGATTGCGGCCCATGGGTTTCTGCTTTTCTGGGCAGATGATGACCTCGAACAAGGACGATCGCACACCAATTTCAAACTCAGTGCCGGGGAGTCGCTTTTTCTTTACCGCATGGAAGAAGGCCTTCCACGGTTGATGGATCGCGCCCAGGGCTTCTCGCCTATTGCTGATGCTACGTGGGCGTTGACCGAAGACGGCGGATCGGTTTCGTACATCACCGGTGAATTTCAAACGCCCGGTTTTTCAAACACCATCAACACCATAACGCAGGTAGAACATCCCTACCTACAGGCTTATCCCAATCCGGTGAAAGATCGGCTCACCGTCAGCGGTTGTCGCAATGGCATTTTACGCGATGATACCGGCAGAAGTGTTGCGCGCAACGTGAGCGATGGCATTCATTCAGTGGCGCATTTGGCAGCAGGCACTTACACCTTAGTGGATGGTGCCAACCATGTGCAGCTTGTGATTATCGAATAGGATCAACCTTTCCGACAGAGCGCTGTTACTGAAATCTAAAACCTTACTCGGGCAGCGCACACAGGAGCTTAATTTTGAACCAAAATTTTTTTTACATGAAAAAAATCTACACGCTAGTTATACTGCTCGCTTGCAGTTTCGCCGGACAGGCTCAAACCATTCCCAATGGCAGTTTCGAAGAATGGACATCCATCAACGGATATCCCGAACCTGAAGATTGGGCTACCTTCAATGTATTATCCTTCCTATTTCAGGCTGATTACTCGGTAACGCAAGAGACGCCCGGAGTGGACGGTGACTACTACCTCAAACTTGCCTCGCAGTTAAATCCATTGGATGGAAGCATGATCCCGGCTGTGGCCTATGTAGGCTCGTTCAACTTTGGATCTGAAATAGGGACTGCAGGTTTTGCTGTCAACAACGTACCTAGTTTCCTTTCAGGAAGCTACCGCTCTTCCCTCATTGACGGCGACCTTTCCGGTATTGCCTGCTTTTTCACACGTTGGAACAGCGAAGCAAATATGGCTGACACCATTGCTATCGGTTCACTTGAAATTTTTACCGATGAACCCACATGGACGACCTTCGACATGCCCATCGTCCCTATGCTTACCGGAACACCGGATACGTGTAACGTCATCATGATTACCGGGGGTGGCGATGTTGGAGTCGGCTCAGTGCTCGAAGTCGACGACCTGCATTTCACCGGCAACGTTAGCGAGGTTGAGCGCATAGCCACTAACCCATTCCGCATTTATCCCAATCCATTTAACGATGGAATTATGCTGGACCTTCGTCAGCTGACAGATGCAGCGGATGTCGTGATTTACGACACGCAAGGACGCATTATTGAACAATTCCGTCAGAACAATACAGCACAGCTGATTCCGCTTAATCATCTCGCAAGCGGCCTCTACACCGTTCACATTTACAACGGTGAAAAGCGCTGGTCACAACTTATCACGAAACAGTAATGATGTGGGATTACAGATGACAGATTACGGATTAATCTGTCATCTGTCATCTGTAATCCGTAATCTGTCATCCTCCAATGAATCTCTCTCACCACATCGACTCTCCTCTTTACCGCACCATTCAGCAAGAAGCTGCGCGGTTGGGAGTGGAGGTTTATGTGATTGGCGGGTTTGTGCGCGACATCCTCTTGGATCGTCCCAATACGGATATTGACCTGGTGGCCAACACCAAAGGACTCGAGCTCGCACAAGCCTGCGCCAAGGCCCTTGGCATTAAGAAGGTTGATATTTTCAAGACCTACGGCACGGCGCATTTTCGGTACAAACAACTCGACATCGAGTTTGTCAATGCCCGTAAAGAATCGTATTCACGCGAGTCTCGCAAACCGGATGTCGAACAAGGTACGCTCGAAGACGATCAAAACCGCCGTGACTTCACCATCAACGCACTCGCCATCTCGTTGCAGGCGCACAACTTCGGCGAAGTGATTGACCCGTTCAATGGTCTTGCCGATTTGGAAAACAAAATTCTGCGCACTCCCCTAGACCCGGACATCACCTACAGTGATGATCCTTTGCGCATGATGCGTGCTGTTCGATTTGCCAATCAATTGCATTTCCGCATTGAGGAGGAGTCGTTTCAAGCCATTAAACGCAATACCGAAAGACTGAGCATTGTCTCGATGGAACGCATCACCACGGAGTTGAATAAAATCATTCTGTGTCAAAAGCCCTCCATTGGTTTTAAAATCCTATTCGACACAGGCTTGCTGCATCGCTTCTTTCCGGAAATGGTCAAACTCCATGGGGTGGAGAAGCGAAATGGCATTGCACACAAAGACAATTTCTATCATACACTTCAGGTGCTCGACAACCTGTGTGAACACAGCGAAAACCTCTGGTTGCGTTGGTCGGCCATCCTACACGACATCGCCAAGCCGCCAACGAAGCGATTTGAAGAAGGCATTGGCTGGACCTTTCACGGACATGAAGATCTAGGCGCTCGCATGGTGCCCAAAATTTTCGCCCGATTGAAACTTCCACTGGATCATCAGATGAAGTTCGTGCAGAAAATGGTGCTCCTTCACCTGCGCCCGATAGCCCTCACCAAAGAAGAAATTTCAGACAGCGCCATTCGTCGTTTGTTGTTTGAAACCGGCGACGACATCGATGACCTCATGAAACTTTGTCGGGCCGATATCACTTCCAAAAACGAATCGAAGGTTCAGCGCTACTTGGCCAATTACGACATCGTTATCCAAAAGCTGATTGAGCTCGAAGAAAAAGACCGCATCCGTAATTTCCAACCGCCCATCACCGGCGAGGACATCATGCGCATCTTCAACTTACCGCCAAGCCGTGAAATTGGCATCATCAAGAACGCGATTAAAGACGCCATCCTTGATGGTATTATTCGCAATGATTACGATGAGGCGTATGCGCTGATGATGCAGGAAGCAACGAAGTTAGGGGTGAGGGGCGAAGGACGAAGGACGAAGGACGAAGGGCGAAGGGCGAAGGGCGAAGGGTGAGGGGTGCATCCGTCATCCGTCATCTGTAATCTGTAATCCGCATTCTGTAATCCGTCATCTTTTTCTACTTTAGCGCCAAAGCCCTTCCCTATGAAAACAACCCTTACTCTCGCTTTTCTTTTAGTCACTTTCATCGCCCTAGCGCAGCCCGCCAATGATTCACCGTGCAACGCAATCGCCATTGAAGTCGATGGGCCTTTTGCCGAGGGCAACAATGAAGCTGCTACTGCCGATACCGATGAAGTCGTTCCTGCTCCGACACTTGGCGGTTACTCCTGCATTACAGGATGGTGCGCCGATGATCCGGGTGTACAAAACTCCATGTGGTATACGTTTGTAGCTCCTGCCAACGGCGCCGTAGTCATTTCAACCTGCAACACAGGCTCAGCGCTCGACACACAACTTGCGCTATGGTCGGTGGAAGATTGTGCCAATTACGAAACATACATCTCGCTTAGCGCCAATGATGATATGGAAAGCGGTTGTAACGATGGCGACCCATACTCATCAGCGATTACGATTGACGGCTTAACACCGGGCAATACTTACTACGTCCAAGTGGATGGCTGGGATGGCGAATTCGGTCCCTTCGTGCTTTCGGTAAGCACAGGACAACCATCAGCGTTGGTCAATTTCATTCATGTCAGCGGAGATCCTGCCCTGGCGTTGGTTGACGTTCGATTGGATGGTGAATTACTGCTCGACGATTTTGCATTCCTTACCTGCTCGCAGTATTTGCCGATTGACGCGACAGGTCCGCACACCATCAGCATTCACCCGCCAACAAGCATGGATGCAACCGGTGCCATCCTTTCCGTTGAGGCAAACCTAAACGCCTCACTCAATTATGAAATCGCTGTGGTGGGTCAGTTGAATGACGTCGGATTCTCTCCCTTTCAACCCTTGCAGGCCGTGATTTTCGAAGGTGCGCAATTGTATACCACTGAAGCCGGTTCTATTCCCTTGCACTTCCTGCATGGTGTGAGCGATGCACCAAACGTTAACCTCATCGACAACAACGCAACTACTGTTTGTAACAACCTTGGCTACGCTACCTTCAATAGTGAAGGCTACCAGCCGTTCTCTGAAAACTTCACGGTATCTCTTTCGGATGCTGCCGGAAATCTGCTCGGTTTAGAATACTGTATACCTGCAGCGTTTGTCGTGGATTTCGGTGTGGGCTTTACCATTGTTGCTGCCGGCTTTGTTGATCCTCAAGCAAACAACAACGGCAACCCCATCGGGTTCTTTCTGGTTGATTGGTCAACGGGGGAACTGATACCTCTCGAACAAGGTGCGTGTCAGTTTCCAGACAACGACAACATCTGCACAGCAACTGAACTTACACTGAACGCCCCTGAAACCATGGGCGATAATACCTTTGCAACCCTAGAGGACGATGAAGCTTCTCCTGTTAACCTAGCGGGCAATGACCCTGAAAGCGATTGCATTCAGGCCTGGTGCGATGGAACGCTTGACAATACGCTTTGGTATTCCTTCATTGCCGGACCTTCGGGATGCGTCGCCATCAATACCTGTTTCGATAATGGTGTCATCGACACGCAAATCGCTTTGTGTGAAATCACCGATTGCACAGATCCTTCAGTCATTTCGTATCTGGCATCAAACGATGACATGGTTGATCCCTGCACAGGAAACACCTACTCATCCTACCTGGAATACTGCGGATTGACCGCGGGCGAAACGTATCATATTCAGGTAGACGGCTACGAAGGCGAATTAGGCATATTCTACATTCAGGTTATGGAACCTATGCGCGTTCAAAACACCGACAACCTTCAATTCCAAAGCTATCCAAATCCTGTGTCTGACCGCCTATACCTGAAAGGAATTGCAACAGGTTCCAACATTGAACTCTGCTCCATTATGGGTACAGTGATTAGCTCAAGTTCCTACACTTCAGCCGGAGTTGACACATCAACACTGCCATCAGGAAGCTATTTCGTGCGTGTTCAAACGGAGGGAAACTGGAAGACCAGTCCATTCATAAAGCTTTAATAACGCGCTATCAGAGTGGCCAGGAGGCTTTGGGAACATCGCCCAGACCACCCTTTGCGCCGGAGAGCCATTGGTAATAACCGGCAATACCAATCATTGCAGCATTATCGGTGCAATACTCAAACGAAGGAATGAAACCATTCCATCCGCGCTTATTGCAGAGTTGTGTGAATTTTTCGCGTAATGCAGAATTAGCTGAAACGCCTCCGGCCAAGGCAAGATGCTTAACGCCTGTATGCAACGCAGCAGCTTCGAGTCTGGCGAGGAGATAATTCGTCACCACATGCTGATAGGAGGCACAGATGTGATTCATCTCGCGTTCGATAAATCCACCGTCTTCCTTTTGGCGGTCACGCAAGAAGTAAAGCAGATTCGTCTTTAAACCACTGAAGCTGTAGTCAAAACCTTTTAGCTGCGGGGTGGTAAACGTGTACTTCAAGGAATCACCCAACTTCGCTCGCTTATCGACCCACTGTCCACCGGGATAAGGCAATCCAAGCACCTTCGCTGCCTTGTCGAAGGCCTCACCTGCGGCATCATCAATGGTTTGACCAATAACTTCCATATCCATCACCGAACGAACCAGCACAAGCTGTGTATGACCGCCGCTGACGGTGAGGCACAAAAATGGAAATTCAGGAATCGGATCCTGTGCATGATTGCGAATGAAATGAGCCATGATGTGCGCCCGCATGTGATGCACCGGGATGAGCGGAACATCCAGTGCCATTGCCATGCTTTTGGCAAATGATGACCCCACCAATAATGCGCCCATCAATCCCGGACCTTGTGTGTAGGCTATTGCGGTAAGTTGATTCTTGGTTATGCCGGCTTCCTTGATTGCACGATCAACAACGGGAACGATATTTTGCTGATGCGCTCTGCTGGCTAACTCCGGCACCACGCCTCCGTAGCGCTCATGAACCTGTTGTGTGGCGATGACGTTGGAAAGCACACGATCTTTGTGCAACACTGCTGCCGATGTCTCGTCGCAGCTTGATTCAATGGCCAGAATGAAAACGGAATCACTCATGGTACCTGCGTTGAATCAGGGTAGACCATCAATCGATCGAAGCCTTCGGTTGAAGCACTTTGTAAGTTCTTATCAACGTTGTAGAGCATGAACGATTCAATCTTGGAGGTCTCGTTCTTCGCATAGTAATCCGATGCGCGCTCCAATCCCATAATCATAAACGCTTCACTAAAGACTTCAGCCTCGACAAGCGATGGAGCCTGTATACCCACATACACTAATTCGTTGTCTACAGGATAACCGTAGGTTGGATCAATCATGGACAGCTTATCCTGTGCCGATCGATATGCAAAAGCTCCCCGTGGCAAACGAATGAATTGATCAGCAGAATCAACGCCAATTCCCATCGGAATAATGGCAAGGGTATCCACCGTATTTCCTTCGCAGATGATCGAATGACCATAGGTAATTCTAAACTGGGCGACCTTTCTGTCGCGCAGAATTTGTGCTACTTGATCCAACGCCGCCGCAGCTGCAATTCCCGTAAAATCAAATTCGGAACGCACGTCCGGTTTTCTAATCTGCGTTTCACTGTAGCGATAACCATCCGACGTGAGCTCATTCATATCGAACAAAATTCGCCCATGCTGTGATTGATCAAAACCAACAAAGTCGAAGAGTGAATCGAGATTCGGCTCGAGCTCTCCCCTACTCTTGGTGACCATCCAGGCTCTGCGCAATGGCGCAATAGTAGGATCATAATACTGTGAGGTCACACGGTTTAAATCACGCGCCAAATCATACACCAACCCAAAGGCTCGCGTACTGTCATTGAATGCAAACACACTATCCTTACTGCCATAACGATTAATGCGCGAAATAAGGGACTTCGGGTCCAACACATTGAAGATTGACTCATAGATCGCAATTACAGAATCCATGGAGGCTGTGTAATCGGTTGAGTCGCCCACAACATCGATGGCATACGGTTTACTGAAAAGCACTCCTGTGTAGTAACGTCCTACCATTGGTTCTGGCTCGGGCTTATCCGTGCAGGAACTCATAGCCCACAAGAGGACTATCACAAACAACAAAACCTTATTGGTGAATGGCATGGCGCAAATTTAGGGAGTCGATGCGAAATTCGGACGTCGGGTGAGGTCGTGAAATTTTCAAAACGGCTGTTCGGGAATACCAATAATTGGCGAATTTCGTGACATGCGATTATGGATGTTCTTTCTGCTGCTTTGTGCCGGCGGCGTAAGCTTGGCACAACAAGCTTTGGCGCCTCGATCTTTTAACGAAAACATCCACAGCATACAGGTGTATCCGGAGGGCAACAAGCTCGGCTATCCGCTCATTGCGCTCGGAAGTGGCGAACGACTCGAGTTTCATTTCGACATGTTTGCCGATGAAATCGAATCGCTGCGATTCGGAGTCGTGCATTGCGACCATGACTGGAAACCATCGTCGCTGGACTACCCGCAATACGTGAGGGGCTTCCAATCTGATCAAATCTCAGACATCGAATACAGCTTTAATACCCTCTTCGATTTCATCCACTATCAATTCAGTTATCCGACCGACATGAGTCAGCTTACCCTGTCGGGCAACTACGCCATGATCGTGTATTCCGGTATGGACCTGAATGATGAAGCCTCCCGATTGGTCGTCTATCGATTTGTGGTCTACGAACAGCAAGCTACGGTGAGAGCCAACCTTCACGCCAGCACCATTATTGCGCAGCGCTACACGCATCAAGAAGTCGATTTTGATCTCGCTCATAAAGGAACGTCCATCAACGACCCGATGCATGACATCCATGCGCTCATTCTGCAGAACTTTAATTGGAAACGTTCTTCGGACTATTTGAAGCCCATATTCATTCAACCCGACGTACTGACCTTTGATTACTTCGGCGGAGAAAACACCTTTGAAGGATGCGCTGAATGGCGTTTTTTTGAGATGAAAGATTTGCGCTACCAAAGCAATCAAGTCGAACACATAGCACAGCTCGACGATGGCTATCATGTGTACCTGCGGCCATGTGTTCCGGAAGGAAAGCGAGCCTACAGTAGTTGGCAAGACATCAATGGTAATTTCCTGGTCAAGAATGATCAGGGTGGTGATGATGATCTAGAGGCCGATTACGTTTGGGCGCACGTCGTATTGCAGATGCCTGAAATTTCCGACGCTTCAGTTTTGATTGAAGGCGCATTCAATGCCTATGAGAAGCCATTTCCGTGCACCTATGATGCGGGGCTGCGCGCTTACACTGCAAAACTGCTGCTCAAACAGGGGTATTATAATTACCGTTTTCTATTGCGTGACAAGTATGTGAGCAACGATAACATCGCCGTGATTGAGGGCTCGCATGCTGCTACTGAAAACGACTACCACATCATTATCTACATGTATGACCGAACTATTGGAGCCGATCGCATTATTGCTGTGGCTGCACAGTGAGTGCTCCATCATTGAACATAAAAAAGCCTGCAACGATAATGTTACAGGCTTTTTTATGCGTTGAATTGTCTAACGGAACACGATTCCGTTAGATGCAATTCCACATGCGAAAGTCTTGATCAGACTTCCTGCTGTAGAATACACGTAAACATCGGATGGAGAGGTGAAATCAGAAATTGATGCACACCAAATCTCTCCCGTGTAGGGGTGAATACTCAAGCCGGTGCGCGATTCACTTATCAGCAAATTACCCGGAAAATCGCCGTTCACCAGATCATAGGAATAGACACCATTGTTCACGTAGTATAGCGTTGACTGATCCGGTGAAATTGCCAATTGGCTAGGATGATCACCAATCAACCCCACTTGAATCTCTGCAACCACAGCATGCGAATTGACATCCACACGCACAAGCTTGGCGGCGGAGTGACCCGTCACCTCCCAGTTTTCATTGTAAAACGTTTCGCCCGCGCACAGCACCCATGCATAACCGAAAGCATCAAACACAACGTTGGTGGGTCGGTGCCCGACCGTT
>Ga0114979_10000857_pt1 | contig 20142 bp, 14 predicted proteins | sample S_140625_EF_Meta_FD_87315 | JGI IMG/M metagenome (GOLD analysis project Ga0114979, IMG submission 87315) | Freshwater microbial communities from Lake Simoncouche, Canada to study carbon cycling - S_140625_EF_MetaG | ecosystem: Environmental > Aquatic > Freshwater > Lake | place: Lake...
ACTTTATCTAACTCTGCATATGCTTCAGCGCGTAAAATTGATTTAGAGAAATCAAACAAGATGTTGTTGGTAGATAGAATCTGTCCTTCTTTCAATTCATCCACATTTCCAAGGTTGTCATTTCCTAAGCTATCGATGTTTGTTCTAATAATATTTCCTGCTGAATCCTTAATTACCTTACCGTCTTCAACAACTGGTGTTAGATACAAATCTCTATGCATTTCTTTGTAGATATCGTTTACACTTAAATCAATGGTGTCGATCACAGAAAAGAATTTATCTGCGCTTGCGCGGATGCTGTATTTCTTTCCATAAGGCAAGGTCACTTTGTAGTTTCCTTCTGGCGATGAAATTGCATTTCCTTCGTTTGCTTCACCAGGAATTAAGTTGTATTCCAATTTTGCGTCCATCACTTCTTTGGTAATGGCATTGTATACTTTACCATAAACCAATACGACAGTTTTTGGCCTTTGAGATTCGCTCAATTTTGTTCTGAAGATGTCTGTTCCACCCAAAGCATTTTGATAAGTTGAAACGTAGCCATATTCTCCTTTTGCATCTACTGAAAAATAGGCATCCCATTTTGGTGTGTTGATAGAATCTCCCATGTTTACCGGTTGACTCCAAGCTTTGTAATCTGCGCTTAATCTTTTGGTCATCCAAATATCATAATCACCAACACCACCCGGACGGTTGCTTGCAAAGTACAAGGTCACTCCATCTGCAGCAAAGAAAGGAGCAATTTCATCATAATCGTCCATATTCACACCACCACCAATTTTTGTAGGTGCAGACCATTGTTCTGTTTCTTCATTCAAACGACTCACATAGATGTCATTTAAGAAACTATTTTTTTCTTGAGAAAAATACAAGAATAATGTTTTACCATCATTAGACATTGCAGCTCCACTATATTGATCAACAGCTAATTTTGTATAATTTGTAATTTTCAATCCTTCTGGATTAGACCATCCACCATCAACTTTTTTACAAATAGAAAAACCAGGACCAATGAATTTTCCATTGTCGTAGTTGCCTCTGATTAAAATTCTATTGCCATCTGGTGAAACCCAAAAAATGGCGTTGTCTTTTGTTGCATTGATAGGAGACCCTGCTTGAACTGCTTGTCCCCATGCACCAGATTCGTCCATTTCAGAATACCAAACATCCTGAGCGTCTTTATCATTTTTAAAAGCACTGTTCTTTGGATTTCCCTCAACAATGAAATACAATATTTTACCATCTGCTGAAATGGTTGGTCTTGCTTCAGAGTAAATAGAATTTACCTTGGCACCCAAATTTTCAAAGCCAGGTTGTGCAACAGCACTCATTGTTCCGAGTATCGCTAATGCTTGAACAAATAATTTTTTCATGTGTAAATAGATTTTTTAAAGTTTTGTCACATTTCAATGGCTACATTTCACAATGTTTGTCTTGTTTTTTTATAGCGATTTTCTGTGTTTTTTCTTTTTATGTTTTGTTGGTTATCTGATTTTATGATTCCCAACGGAATGACAATCTTGTTTTTTACTTTTTATACAACACTTCCAACTACTACCAAAAATTGGTTTTTCTGAAGAACCTTGTTCCTGGACTGGTGTAACGCTTGTAAGTGAATATCAAAGCCAATTCGCTGCGCTTTGAATTGTATGCATAAAATTGTTTAGAGTTTATCGGCTGCTCATATGAGTAACGGATGTTTGCAAAATTGGTAATGTTCAAATTCAAATATGGCATCAATGTTCTGAATGAACGTGTATAGAACCCAAAATTAAAGTTGATTTTCTTTGATGGATCTAACTTATAAAACTCTAACCCTGCCCAAAAAGATACAATTTGTAAGCTATCGCTGAATGATTTACTGCGGTAGTACAAACCTTCTTGCCAGTACATGTTTCTTTGTACGATACCCCATTTTGGATTTAATTTCAATCTCAAAATAGAGTGTGCTGTAATTCTGTGACGCAATTTACTTTCACTATCAGAACCCATTGCATCATTTAGTGGATAAAACAAATGATGCATTGCACCACCCAATTCAAACATTACTGCTTCTGTGTTCATACCATAGTATGCACCACCATTGAAATCAACGTATGTTTTGGTGCTCTTTCTTGTTCCTATTGTTGCACCATTTGGCGTTGAAGGCGTAGGGTATCTGAAACCACCGCCAGATATTTCCATATCATATGCAGTACCTTTTGTTTCATCCAACTTTCCACTAGCATAGGTTCCTTGAATACCAAAACCATAATACTTGTTGCTTTTGTTGTAAAAATGACGTGCCAATGATGCAGAGATAAATGTTGCATCAAATGGACTAGTCTTATATCCGTAATGATAATAATTCAAACCTGCACCCCAATATCCGTGCATTCTGTTTTTTGAATAAATTTCATCTTTTCCTGCAGATGGATTTGCAATAGAAACTGCTTTGGTTTCTGGTGCTTCATCTCCACTTGCTTTGTACTTTCCAAACTTTGCATCAAAACTCACATTTTGATGATTTAGGGTTGCTTCAACTGGAAAATCTGCTGATTGATTACTATAAAGAGCGGATAATCTGTACTTGCCATCAAATCTTCCAGTAAGACTTGGGTTGAACTGAATCGGTGCCGACCAGATTTGTGAGAAACGTGCATTTTGACCAAAAGTCAAATTGGAAATGAACATTGCTAATACGATCAGAAGTTTCTGATTTTTCATAATGATTGTTTTTTTCTACTTAATACTAGTTTTGAAATTTATATTGATTTATTTTATTTCCTATTTTATAATTTACCACTTTGTTGTTACCCGCAACCGATTGATATTCTGGTATCAAGTCTTTTAATAAAACCCTGTACAATTCTGGTTCGTAATACCCGTCTAGTGATTTCAATTTCTCAATAATGTTTGTCGCCTGGCCGAATTCAACAATGTTTTCCGCACTGATCATGATTTTTTCATGGTGTGTTTGTTTCATTTTCTCGTCTTTCGAAAACACCTCTTCATATAATTTTTCACCTGGTCTTTCGCCGATAAATTCTATTTTAATCTCCACATCTGGCGTATATCCAGCCAAACGTATCATATTTTTTGCCAAATCTACGATTTTTACTGGCTCACCCATATCAAAAACAAAAACTTCTCCTCCATCTGCCATTACCGAAGCTTCCAAAACCAACTGACATGCCTCCGCTATCGTCATAAAATATCTGATCATTTCTGGATGCGTTACAGTAACGGGACCTCCATTTTGTATTTGTTTTTTAAACAATGGTACAACCGATCCGTTTGAGCCCAATACATTTCCAAAGCGTGTAACCACAAAGCTGGTTTCTGTATTGGTTGATGCATATGCTTGAACAATAATTTCTGCGAGTCTTTTTGTTGCACCCATTACGCTGGTTGGATTTACAGCCTTATCTGATGAAACAAACACAAATTTTTCAGCTTTGTGTGCGATTGCCAATTTCACCACACTCCAAGTTGCGAATACATTTGTTTTTACTGCTTCCCATGGGAATTGCTCCATCAATGGAACGTGCTTGTATGCTGCAGCATGATAAATAAAATCTGGCTTGTATTCTTCAAAAATGTTTTCTACCAACTTTTCATTTCTGATATCTGTAAGGTAAAATCGATAAGCCAATTGCGGGTGGTTTCTCTTCAGTTCTTGCTCTAAATCATATAATGCGCTTTCAGAAAAATCTACACAAATGATTAATGATGCATTGTGTTCTGATAATTTTCTTACAATCTCACTACCAATTGAACCGGCAGCGCCTGTAACCAAAACGGTTTTGTCTTTTAAACTCTCCACAACATGCTCATCATATAATTCGATGGGCTTTCTGTTCATCAAATCATTGATGTCTATGTTGGATAATTTATTGATGTTGAAATTTGAATTAAATAAAGACTGTATGCTTGAAATTTCTTTAACACGAATATTCAACGCCAGTGCATCTTCAAGAAACTTCGCTTTTCTAATGGGTGTGATGGTTTTGTTGGCTAGAATTACATCGGTAATGCCATACTGTTCTATCAATCCTTTCAAATTCTTTGAAGCATCCATTACTTTGATGCCGCCAATAAATCTGCCTATTTTTTTTCTGTCATCATCCAAAAAACCTACAATTTTGAAATCGTCTGGGTTTTGTGTTAAGATGGATTTTTTTAAAAAAACACCCAATTCTCCTGCACCATAGATTAGCAACTTTTTCTGACCATCAATTTTTTTAGACCTGCTGTAGTAGAAATACAAATAACTAATGATGAACCTACTTGATATAATGTAGATTGTGGAAATGAAAAAGCTGATGAGGAAAATTTCTGATTCGTGTTTGAACTGATGCTTTGAAGGAAATAAAAATCCGGTTAACAAACTAATGATATGAACTACGATGAGTATACCAATGATGCTCAAATAATCTTTGCTGGTAAAAAAGCGAATTACTTTTCTATACACACCAAAAACAATCCAAGCGGTAACCGCAATGGTTGAATGAATCAAAACCCTGTAAAATATGGTGTGTAAGGGAAACTCGTTGATGGAAAGCAATCGATAATATGCAAGCAAGGAAGACATGAATCCCAATACAATCAACACTTGGTCACCTATCAGCACAAACTGAGAGGGACGAAGTAGTTTTTTGTTAAAGATTTTTGTCATTATAAATTATTTTTCAGTTCTTGAATTACGTTGTTCAAAGTTTCTTCGGTGATGTTAGAACCACTTGGAAGACAAAGTCCATTAGCAAAAAGTTTGTCGGAAACACCATTGTTGTATGATGTAAATTCAGCGAAAACCGGTTGCTGGTGCAATGGTTTCCAAAGGGGGCGGGTTTCTATATTGTGTTTTTCTAATGCTACTCTTATTTTTTCGTTGGTACCAGATGCGAAAACTGCCTCATCAAAAACAATGGTTGTAAGCCACCTGTTTGAGAAAAATCCTTCGGGTTCCGCTAAAAATGAAATGCCTTCAATTTCTGCAAATGCGGCTTGGTACCTATCAAAATTTTGTCTTCTTTTTTCGACCCTTAATGGCAATACTTCCATCTGACCTCTTCCAATTCCTGCACATATATTGCTCATTCTATAATTGTATCCTAACTCGTGATGCAAATAAAATGGCGCTGGTTCTTTCGATTGTGTTGAATAGAATCTTGCCCTTTTTACCCAATCGTCGTTGTTGCTCACCAAGGCTCCACCGCCACTTGTGGTAATGATTTTATTACCGTTGAAACTCAAAATCCCTATCTCTCCAAAACCTCCACATGCTTTTCCAAAATAGGTACTTCCCAATGCTTCTGCAGCGTCTTCAATAACTGGAACCTCATATTTTCTTGCAATTGCTAACACTTCATTCATTTTTGCCGGCATACCGTATAAATGAACAACGATCATAGCAGCTGGCTTTTTGCCTTTTGATAAGCAATCTTGTATAGCTGTTTCTAACAATTCAGGATCTATATTCCAAGTATCTTTTTCACTATCTACAAAAATTGGCTCAGCTCCACAGTATCTAATTGGAAACGCTGATGCTGCAAATGTGAAACTCTGACACAAAACCACATCATCCGTTTTAACGCCCAATAAAATCAACGCCAAGTGCAAGGCCGATGTTCCAGAACTCAATGCAGCAGCCGATTTCACACCCACAAAATCAGACAACTGTTGTTCAAATTGATCTACATTAGGCCCCAATGGCGCAACCCAATTTGTGTCAAACGCCTCGTTCACATATTCCTTTTCTTTTCCACCCATATGTGGTGATGACAACCAAACTCTGCTCACTTTATAAATAGTTGTTTATTGGTGTAAATAATACACTTACATTAAAATAAATCAAAATAGTTGTTAAAATTACAGCATTATTGTGAAAACTATGCTTTTTGTATGATTAATAAATCATTAATTGAGATTATTAGAATTACTTCAATGAATCTGCTTTACATTAAACGTTTTAAATTTGTTTTCCGCGAAAAGGCTCCATTGTTGCTTGCCCATCCTGACTAATTCCTTCTGATTTTATAATTTTTTGTACTGTTTTCCAAACAATCGAGAGGTCTAATAGGAAAGACAGTTTTTGTACGTACCAAACATCCAACTCAAATTTCTTTTCCCAACTGATGGCATTTCTGCCGTTCACTTGAGCCCAACCCGTAATGCCAGGGCGTACGAGATGACGTTTTTTTTGTTCTTCATCGTAATATTTCAAATACTCAACCAATAATGGCCTTGGTCCAATTAAGCTCATCTGGCCCAACAGTACATTTATGAGTTGTGGCAATTCGTCTAAAGAAGTCTTTCGAAGCATTTTTCCAAAAGAAGTCAGGCGCTCGCTGTCTGGCAGTAAATTGCCTTCCTTATCTGTTGCTTCTGTCATACTCCTAAATTTGAACAGTGTAAAAATCCGCTCGTGCAATCCCACCCTTTTTTGCATGAAAAATACTCTTTTATGTCCCGTGATTTTCAATAAAACAATCAAAATCAAAAAAACAGGAATCAACATCACCACTGCGATAAGTGCAACAACAAAATCAATGCATCTTTTAATTAAGTGTTTGTACATTTTGCTATGTTGATTTTTTTGAATGGATGCTGAGTTGTTGTTGGTATTCTTCCAACAACAAGTTCCACAACAACTTTTGATTGTATTGTGCTTTTATTTTCTGTTGTATAGCCGATGCGAATTTCTTTCTCTGTTCAGGGTTGTTTCTAATCTCCAACATTGCGGAAGTAAGTGCTGTTGTATTTTTTACAGGTACCAACATGCCATCTTCCCCATTTTTTACAATTTCATTGCAGCCATTGATGTCCGACAACAACAACATGCATCCCATTGAGCCCGCTTGCAAAGGAACATTGGGGAAGCCCTCCCGATAACTTGGAAATGCCAGCACTTTTGCGGCGGCTAAATATGGTCGAATGTCTTTTTGATATCCACACCATTTAATGCCAGGATGCTCATGTAATAATTGTCGATGTTTTGGTTCCAATGGATCGAGTGTTGGTTCTTCTTCTCCAACCAACCAAAGGCGATCTTCCGGAAATTGGGTTTGAAGTTCAACAAAAGACTCCAGCAACTCGGCCATTCCTTTATCTTTCACAATTCTTCCAACAAAAATCCATATCCAGCCATCTGGGTGAATTTGGGCTGCTGTTTTTAGGGCATTTGCTTGGGCATCTATCATTTCATTGGATGAAAAATGATCGCTATCAATTCCGTTGCTCGAGCCACCGCCAATCACTTTCATTTTTCCCCTTGCAATATTTTCATTGAATAAAAAATCTTTTTGTACAAATGAGTTGGGTAAAATCTGACATGCAGCCATTGCCGTTAGTCGCTCCACATTTTTCAGCAATTGCCTGAGCAAACCGGTTGTTTCTACCCAAGGCAATCCAGCAATGGTATGTAATCTTACTGGAACTCCTGCAAATTTTGCCGCCCACATTCCTATCAGGCCTGCTTTGGGGGTATGTGTATGAACGATATCGGGTTTGATCTTTATCAGCAATCTGGTCAATGCAATTAGACTGAAAAAATCTTTTATAGGGGTTATTTTTCTGGTCAATTCGATGCTGATGTGCGGACAATCTTCTTGCAACAATAAAGGCGCTACTTCTGCTCCTTCACTGCTGACCATGGTTACATCAAAACCCTTTGATTTCATAAATCGCATCTGACCTTTCAATAGCACCAATAAAGAAATCGGCACCGTTGTGATTCTAACTAATTTGGGCATTGGAAATTATGCTGATTTTTTTTGTTGTAATAGTCTGTTTGTTACCTCTTCCATGGTTAAGGTTTCGAATCCATATTTTTGATGCAGTGCATTGAAATGGTTTACGATGACGCGCAGTTCTTGCAGACATTGCGCTGGATATTTTCCAAAATTTTCGGGGTGCCACCATAGGTGATAATATGCTCCGGTTTTTGCAGCAGCTGTCATTTCTTTTAATATCCTTTTGATTTTCAATTTATTTTCGATGGGATATTTTGGACGCCATGGACGATACAATCTGGCCGCTGGCAATTGGATGGGCAATGTTGTGGTATCTATATCTGATAAATACACTTTTTTTATGGGCTGAAATTTAAGGTAAGCATCTCCTGCTCTAAAAAAACGTTTCATGAAACTGCCCGCAACATTTGAATAAGACCAATACCATATATCTGGATTGGATCGAATGCTGGTAATCCCTGCATCCTTGCAAACCGACAAATACGTTGGGTTGAATTGATTTCTTGGAAACACCAATGATTTGATTGTAATGCCAGATGCTTCTGCCAATGCACAAGCCTTTTTAATATCGGCTTCAAAAGCTTCCTTGGTTTGCCCTTCCTCCAAACAAAAATAATGCGCATATGTATGTGTACCAATTTCCTGGTGCGGCGTATTTTTAATCAGCTCAATATACTCCGGAGCAAAATGAAAGGGATCTTCATCATTATAAAAACCATTTGCATTTATCCATTCATATGCAGAAACTTTCGGATTGTTAAACCCAGGAATGACAGCAGGTTTGTTGTTTTCCCAATCTGCAATATTTTTATTGTACAACATGCCTACTATCGCCCATGTAACATGTATGCCGCCCTCTTTAAAAATGGAAAGTGTTTCAGGTATTGCGTTTCTAGTGTTGATGAAATATTGTTGAGCGGCTTCATTCAATACCGGCGTTCCATCGAAACATCCCCAATGCAATTCAAAATCCAATGATATATTAAATACGCCCGTCTTTTTCATTTTCTGATTTTAAATAATTAATCTGCTTTTTTGTCTTTGTCTGAATGATAAACCCTGACAATAAATGATAAATAAAAATGGCATAAACTGTGCTTTTTGCCGCAATGCGATGCCCAGATTTCCGGTTACCTGCGCTAAAATAAATGAACCAGTTAAGAAAACAAACATACAGATACGAAACCATCCATTGTAATTAGACCAGTATTTAAACATGTAATATGCTGTGAAGCTGAAGATGTATAAGGTAAAGAAATTTTCGAATGATACGATAAAACCAAAAGCACCTTGTCCGTCGAAAAAAAGCGGTCTAAACCAAAATGCAAACATTTTCATGAAGAGGTTATAATTCTGGATGTCAATTCCACTGGATGCTTTGCTGAGCTCGGAAGCACGGTGACTTATATTGCTGGAAGAAAGGATGTCTAAACTTTCTGAGTTGGTAAATTTGAGTACGGTGCTGGAAAAGTACAAAAACAAAATCAACGAAACGGTTACCAAGGTCCATTTTACATACCATTTAATGCCGGATGTGGTGATCAAAACGCCTGCAAAAATACTGGCAATCAAAGTAAAGAAGATATGTGGTCGAATGAAGAAAACGATGATGCTGCCGATTACAATTGGGATGTATCTCCTGTTGAATCTGCTGAGGCCAAACGTAAATAAACTTAACCCAAACAATATCACACTTCCTTTTCCGAGTGATGAAGACCAGAAATGTAAATTGGGTAATAAAAATACAATTTGCACCATGCTTAAATTATACCATACTGGATTCAATTTCACATTTTCGTTGAGTGTGATGTAAAAAATCAAGCAAGCGAGGTACCCGAAATAGGAAAACAAAATCATCACCGACAAATACGATAAGGAGAAAATCCTTATGAATGGCCAAGCCAGGAAATCGATAAATGAAGTACCATATTTAAATAAATCTATCCAATTTTCTGCCCGTGACGCTCTTTCAAAATAACTAAACGAATCGCTTCGGGTTGCAAAGGCATTGAGAATATATACTGTACACAATGCATAATGAACCGCAAATAAAATCCACATGTATTGCTCAGATGGGAGGTCGAAATTGTTCATGAGTGCTTTTACGATATACGTATTTACAAGCAATATGAGCAATATGATGATTACAATATCCATAGTTTAAAACAACTCCATGGATCCAATAGATGGGCTCCATCGCGAGAAGTGGTCAAAGTTATTAAGTTTATGATTGGCAAGTGGCCTTAATGTAGTTATCGGTCCTTTTTTATATGGACCAAATAAACCCAATGGCCTTTTTTTATCCGTTTCAAATAATGGTGCTGGACCACAAGTAATTAATGCGGGTTTTAGGGTGCGCACCAATTTTCGGAGCGCTTTTCGAGCACTGCCATCAGCTCCTTTTTTTTCTGTCCATGCTTCACATATTCTCAACTCCATGAATTTATTCACTTTCTTTAATCTGAAAATTAACCCAAAAGCACCTGGTTCTATGATGGCTCCATATTTTAAAATAGGACAATCCTGATATCTCCATTTGAGGTATTGAAAAGTTAACGGTGTATGAAAACTGGTAGTTACGCCTGTGGCCTTCCAATCTTTTGACAATGGCTTCAATGCATTTTGAACATCAAACAATTCATACGCTTTGTTCAGTTTTGCTTCCGAAAACAATCTGGGTGTGATGCTGCCTGGGCCAATATACAATGGCATTCTTCCGGTGATGTACCAACCCATTTTTAAATAGCCTTGCAAGCTAATGGGATTGGGAGAATTGAAAACCAATGCCGTTCCTTCTGCAGTGCATTCATCTACAGCCTGCATTGTTAATTTTTTGAAGATGCCTTTGCCTTGATGTGCCGGGTCGGTTGCTGTATCCACTGCCCGAACAGCCTGCACAATTTCCTGGTCACACTCCCAACGCCAACGCATAAACGCTCTTAATCCTACAATCTTCCCATCTGATTTTGCCAACAAAATTTTTGACACACCAAATGGATTCTCCTGATGCTTCCAATTAAAATACGCCTCCGATTTGGGAATCAATCCTTCTCCCAAACTCTGTTTTAACAGCGCTATCATCTCTGGTAAATCGGCCGACTGTGCAGTAGTGATTTCCATTAGTTTGATTTTGAATTTTTTAATACAGAAACATAACAAGCTTCTATCTGTTGTACCATCACCTTCATGCTGAACGCGTCTTCCACCCTTGATCTTGCTTGCTTACCAAAAGACTTTAATTCTGTTGGATTCGACACCAAATGGCCAATCGGTTCTATGATGTTTTCCCATGCCTCAACCGGCACCGTAAATCCATCTACCTTATCTCTGATTACTTCCTTTATGCCACCCGCATCCGTACAAACAACCGCCGTTTCCATACTCATCGCTTCCAATAAAGCAATGGGCAATCCTTCAAATGAAGAGGTCATCATAAATATATCCATTGCACTCAACCAAGGTTTGATGGCCGTTTGCAAACCGGGAAATATAATATTGTTTTCCATGCCCTCCGCTTTAGCATGCTCCATGATTTCTGCTTTCAGGATTCCATCACCAATAAGCACCGCTTTAACATTCGGATGCTGTGCTTGTATTTTTTTAATGGCAGTAACCCACTCTTTCAAACGTTTTTGGAAACGGAAAACTGCAATGTTTCCAATTAAAATATCATCGTCTCCAACACCCAATGCTGCTCTTTTTTCCTTTCGTTCCATTTCATTTCTAACAAACTGTTGGGTATTCACACCATTTAAAATAACTTCCACCGGCACCTTCGGATGTATTCTTTGCGCTATGGATTTTGCAACATCTCCAGAAACGGCAATAACCCGTGTTTGCCAGTTAAAAGTCAGGCGATTGATGGTTTTGGTTAAGATGTGATAGCGATCCTGAATGTTGTGTTCGGAATAAATCACTGGCACTTTCGATAGCTTGAATATCAAACGAGAAGCAAAGCCAGCCCATGGCAAATGGGCATGTATCAGGTCGATCTTATGCTGTTTTACATATCGAATAATTTCTGGCACCTTCATCATGATGAGCAAGTTGTTGCTCGCCGGCATCAATGTCACCTTCCCATTCTCTGCTTCTATACCTGCTACCATCTGATTTTTCCAAGGCAGAAAATAAATGAAATGAAATTCAAATTGCTGCTGATTGTGCTCCTTCAAGGTTTCCTGCAACAACATCTCCGCCCCGCCCCTGCCAAGTGATTTGATGATATGCAAAACTTTTATTTTTGACATTTTTCTTGTTGTTGTATTTTACTTTTTTCTGCCTACCGCATTTACCAATTGATGATATACTGTTGCAAACGAAATGGCAATCTGTTCGTTTACATATTTCTCCATAGCCAATGTATGTGCATTTTCAATCAACTTGTTTTTTTCAATGACATCCAAGTTAACCATTTTGATGATGTGTTCTGCAAATCCTTGATCATCCCCTTTTTCCACCAAATAACCGGTACGATGATGGGTTATCAAATCTGCAATACCACCAACATTATTTGCAATCACCGGCGTTTTGCAATAAAATGATTCAACGATCACGCCCGGCAATCCTTCAATAATACTGGGCAGCAAAAGCATATCTGCCGAATGTATATAATCTAACGGATTGTTGACAAAACCAACGAATTTGATTTGTGCATCCAAACCCATTTCTTTCGCTTTCGCTTCTGTTGCAGCTTTAAGTGGTCCATCGCCAATCAACCACAAACAAAGTTTGCTTTGCTTCGATAAGGCTTGCTTAAAAATAGCAAGCAATCCCATGTGATTTTTTTCAAAACTAAATCCACCTACATGGACTAGATTTATATTTCCATTGTTGAATTCCTCCAGTTTTTGAATCGGCTTTAACTCTATGCCAATGGGAATAACAGTTGCGTTTGCTGTTGTTATAGAGAACTTTTCAATTAAATCTTTTTTTGTGTATTGGCTAACCGAAATAAAATGTTCTGTTTGGCTAAATAAATATTGAATGAGTGCTTTTGAAATAGGATTGCGAATGTAGCTGCTTACCATACTGGCATTTCTGAAAACAATAGGCAAATTCCAGCCGAAGAGTTTCTTGGAAAAGATGGCATATTTTAATGTATCTCCTGCATTGGCTTGTACGATGTCGGGTTCAAAATCCTGCACAATTTTGGCCAGTTTTTTCCATCCACGATAATCAAGAAATCGATTTTTTAAATTGACATCCAAAGAAATCATTTCACCCGAAAACGGCAAAGCTGCATTTCCTCCTTGCAAAGAAACCATCAATACTTCATGGCCCTGGTTTTGTAGGTGAGTAGACAATTGAGCCGCAAACATTTCTGCTCCTCGAAGCTGTTGCTTTTGTATCAATTGTAAAATTCTCATGCTTTGGATTTTTTGCAAATGTTTTCGTGATTGTTTCTATTGATTTGTCAACAACCAATCTCTAAATTTTTCTACCCCTGTTTTAAAATCTGTTTTTGGCGCGTAGTTCAATAATTGCTGCGCCTTGTTGATGTCTGCATAGGTGATGGAAACATCGCCAGGTTGCTCGGGAAGTCTTTCAATGATGGCTTGTTTATCGAAAACAGTTTCAATGGTTTTAACCATTTCTGAAAGGGAAACGGTATGTCGATTGCCAAGATTAAATATTTCAAATGATGTGTCCGTATAATGCAACGCATTGTAAATCCCTTCTACAATATCTCCAACATAAGTATAATCTCTTTTGGTACTTCCATCTCCAAAAACACGAATTGGATCTGCTTTGAGCACTTTTTTGCTAAACAGATGTATCGCCAAATCTGGTCGTTGTCTTGGACCAAAAACGGTGAAGAAACGCAATGCCAAAAATCGAATGCCGTATAAATGACTGTACACATGTCCCATCAACTCACCCGATATTTTTGTACTTGCATACGGACTAATGGGATATAATTGTCCGTCTGATTCTTTCCAAGGCACATTTTTATTAATTCCATACACGCTACTAGATGAAGCAAATACAAATTGGGTGATGCCTTTTTTCTTAGCAAATTCCAATAAATTTTGTGTTCCCGCTACATTCACTTGTTGATATGCAATTGGATTTTCTATTGATGGTCGCACACCTGCTTTGGCAGCAAGATGAACAATTGCCTGATAGTTTCCTTGTAAATGTTGATGCAAATTTTCTTCATCACAGATGTCCAATTCTAAAAAAGTTAGATCCGGGTGATGTAAAAAAGCAGATATGTTTTGCTGTTTGATTTCTTTGGAATAAAATGCATCAAAATTATCCACTACCGTTACTGCATAATTATTTTCAAGTAATTTTTCAACAAAATGACTTCCAATAAATCCGGCACCGCCTGTTACAATAATATTTTGTTTGCTTGATGACATATCGTTTTTCAATTAGGATTATATCAAATGGTTTTGGTTAACTTTTTTATTCACTACATCTTTTAAGAACTGTTCGTACTGGTTTGCAATAACCTTGATGTCGAATCGCTCCAAAGCTTCCTTTCTTGCCCTTGCACCCATTTCTATCATCTGTGGATATTCCAGAATCATGCGCTCCATCTTTGCTTCCAGTGCTTGTGTATTCTTCACTTCAAATACCAATGCGGTTTTTTCATCTGTTACCGCCTCCATATTCATCGTAATGTTAGAAGCTATTATAGGGATTCCTGCAATCATTGCTTCTACTAATGATCCACTAAAACCCTCATACCAAGAGGGGAACATAAAACAATGTGCCTGATATAATTTCTTAAATCCATTTAAAACCGAACCATGTAAAATTGCAGATTCCTTCACCCCGGCGGCTTCAATTTTTTCGAGCAGTTGTTTTCCAAATCCTCCTGCACCATAAATATCCAAGTGTATGTGCGGATATTTCTTTTTCAAAACAATAAATACATCCAACAACTCTCCTAAACCTTTGCGCTCCATCAATCTACCAACAAACACAAATTTAAATTGCTCGGCTGTGGATGATGGCGCCCAACTTTCAAATTGATCTGTATCTCGACCCCTATAAATGACCTGCGTTTTTTTAGCCCTAATCGCCAAGGCCTTTCCATTGCTGTATGCGATGCTCTTGCAATTGGATATCCAGTATTTCGGAATCAAAGCTGTCCATTTATCCAGTGCCCAATAGACCAAGAATTTCAGGTATAACTTTCTTTCCTTTTGCTCCTGTATTCTAATTGAGCCATAAGTGTCATTTACAAAAGTACCAATCACTGGCGTACCGGTTATCAATCCAGCGATTCTCGAAATCAAATCTGCCCGCGCAATAGAAGATACAATGATGTCTGGCTTATCTTTTTTAATCAGTTTAATGAGCGATCTGATTGCTGAAATATAATTTTTTTTCCCCTTCACTTGCACATCATGCAAAGCAATGCCTGCTTTTTGATACGACATTTTTAAATCATCTCCGGGATAAAAATAAACGACTTTAACTGTAGTGTCTTTCGAAAATTTCGACACAATATCTAACGTACTTCTTTCTGTTCCACCCAATGCCAAACTATCTAACGTAAAAAAGACTTTCATTTCCGTTGGTTTAATTGTTGTTGAAGCCTTGTAATTGTACCATTTTTTCAAACACCGGATGTTCAATCAATTGATCAAATGGACCTGCAGCCAAAATTGAACCCTTGTTGAGCAAGATGATTCTGTCTGCATTTTTAATGGTTGATAATCGGTGTGCAATAATGATGATGGTATAGCTTCCTTTTAAACTGTCGATGTTGTCTTTGATGTCTTTCTCTGTTTCCGAATCTAGTGCAGATGTGGCCTCATCCATAAATAGGAAATCTACTTCCTTGTATAATTCTCTGGCAATGCTGATCCTTTGTTTTTGTCCGCCGCTGATGTTGATGCCGTTGCTCCCCAAAATTTCATTTCCTTTCATGGGTTGCTTCATCACAAAATCATAGATGGATGCTTTTTTTAATGCCGATTCAAATCGTTGCATATTTTCTTCTGTGGGCTCATCCCAAAAACTCACATTGTTAAAAATGGTGTCGTTAAAGATGACCGCTTCTTGCGTGATGTAACCAATTCTATTCTGAAATGTTGGCGCGTTGATTTCTTGTAGGTCTATTCCATCCAACTTCATTTGTCCTGTTGTAGGTTTCAGCAATCCTGTAATGATGTTGATTAATGTGGTTTTACCCGATCCACTTTCTCCAACTATGGCAATGGTTTCGTTCTTTGGTATTGTTAAGTTGACGTTGCTTAAAATGTGATGATCCTCGTAAGAAAATGAAACATCTTTCAATTCGATTTCCTTTTCAAATGATGTGAATGGCTTTGTACCTGTTGTTTCTTTTCCTTCTTTTAATTCCTGATTGAAGGCCGTCATATTTTGCAACGAACCCGCATTGCTAAAAAATAAGTTGAAGAAATTTTGCATCCCTGTTAGTGAAATCAAGGCACGGTAAAACAACAACAATGTGAATATGATAATGCCGATGGTTTGATGAAAATAATTCACTTCAATAATAATCGACAACAACACCACAAAGATTACAATTGGCTCTCTAACAGATCCCAATATTGCCGCCAACACGCCCAATTTCTTTTGTGTATTGTGCATCTGGTCGTTGGTATCAATCAATTTCTTTGCATACTTATGAATGAGTCCCGTAGATTTTAAATATTTGAAGAAGCTAACTTTCTGAATCAACAATCCCTGAAATTCGTGACTGTCTACCGTTATTTTATGCGACAATTTTTTTGTTCTTTTTTTCAATTGCTGAATAAACAAACTCGTTGTTGCGCCTCCAATCACCACCATCACCGCAAAGTTGGGATTGGAAAAGAATGCCATTGAAATATACACCAACACAAACACCCCGTATTGCAATGCCATGAAATAAGAACGATAAGCTTGCTTTACTTTTTCTACTTCGCCACTGAATGTATTTTGTATTCTGCCTACATCTGCATTGATGAATTTGTTGAAACTGAAATTGGATAAGCCAATGATGTTTTGCATCCTGATTTTTCTGATAAAATACTGCTCAAATACCGCGCGCATGTATCCTTCAAAATATTTGAGTATGCCTTTAATGCTGAAAAAGAAAAGGATGATACAAAGCACCGCCATCAAGTTCAGTGGCAAACCCATTTTGATAAAAAATTCGGGTAAAAAAGACATGTTGCCCATGTTGTTGCCGGCATTCGGGTTGCTGGTGTCCACCATTTGCAAGAGTGGAATAAACATTGCCAAACCAAATCCATCCATGATACCTACCATCAAACTCAACAAGAAACTGATAAATATTTTATTCCCTAGCTGAGCGTAGAAATAATAGAAATATTGAAAATATTTCTTGAGTATTTTTTTGATGGTATTCACCGTTTGGGTTCTGCTTTATGGGATAATGAATTGGGATATTTTAATCTTTCTGTTTCTTCCCTTTTTTGTCGTCAATATAACTAGAGTAGTAACTATAACCATATTTACGCTTGTAATAATAGTAGCCATATTTATAGCCGAAGTAACCGCTGTTTCTAACACCGTTAAATACAAGTGCCATGCTTTTGAATAAGCCGCGATTGTTCCACTCGTTGATTTCTTGTACTTGCTCTCTAACAGTTTGCTGGAAGCGGGTTACAATGATGCTTACATCCGCCCACTCACCCAAAATCTGCGCATCGGCAACAATTCCAAATGGAGGCGTATCCACAACCACCATGTCATAGTTGTCATCCAAATATTTTTTCAATGTAACCATGTATGGAGTTGAAATCAACTCTTGGGGATTGGGTGGTATGGCACCAGACGGCAACAAATCTAACACCTCCCCTTCCTTATTGTTGATGGGTATAATGATATCTTTTGGACTGCATTTCCCTACCAACAAAGCCGTCAACCCTGTTTTACTTTCGGGCATGCTTAGGGCCTTGGTAATCTTTGGTCTTCTCAAATCAAATTCCAATAAAGCAACTCTTTTTCCTTGCAACGCATAACTCTTAGCCAAGTTCATCGATAAAAACGACTTACCCTCACCACTCACACTCGATGTGATGATGATGTAGTTGGTTGACTTTTCAGCATTGAGGTAAAAATTGATGCTGGTTCGAAGCGAACGAATTTGCTCTCCAAACATCGACCGTTGTGTACCCTCGATGATGAATGGGAAATTATCACCACTATCCGCCTGCTCCAACTCCGCCAATACCGGAACATTGGTCATCGATTGCAATTGTTTCTTCGAAATGATTTTTCTGTTTAAAATTTCTTTCAGGATGGCAAAAATGATGGGCAGCAACAATCCAATCAAAACCGCTGCCAACAATACCTTCGCTTTGGATGGAGATACCGTCGCATTTGATTTTACCGGTGGGTACAACACTTTGGTATTTACCGTAACAGACGCTTTAGCAATGGCGGCCTCTTCTCTTTTTTGCAACAAGGTGAGGTACAATTGTTCCTTAATGTTTTGAAATCTTGTTTTATCCATCAACTCTTTTTCCGCAATTGGCGCATCTTTGATAATGGTATTGGCTGTACCAATTTTCTCTTGATATGTGGCCTGTGCTATGGAAAGATTCTTCTTGTAATTGGCCAATTGCTTCTCCATATTGCTTCTCAAATCTGCAATATTTTTATTCACCAATATCAATGTTGGATTGGTTTCTTGTGCTGTCAACGCCAACTTATCTCTTTGTTGACGCATCAATTGATACTGATTCAACATGGATTGTAAACCCGGATTGTCAACTCCAACAAATGCCAAATCTGCATCTTTTAAATTGGGATTTCTGATGAAATCTTCTACCGCTTTGATCGTCGATTCCAGGATATTGATTTGAGTCAATTCTTTGTCATAGTCTTGCATTTTTTGCAAATACATTTCACTGTTTGCACTTGTACCAATTAGGCCTCGGCTCGATTTGAATTGTGCCAATGAGCTTTCTATCGAATCCAGTTCTTTGCGCAAAGGCGCCATACGTTGCTCAATAAAAACAATGGCTTGAGAAAATCCCAACGACTTATCCTGCTCCAATACATTGTTACATTGTCTAACCAATGTATTCAAGATGTCGATAGCTCTTTCACTTGAATTGTCAGAATATCTGATGTCAATGATGTTGCTCTCTTTGGTTGTGGTGATGCTGATGCCTCTGCTCAAAGCAAACGCCGCAGCCAACTTGTTTACATTGTGGCAATAAATAGGACTTTGGCTGGTGAACTCTTGTAGCTTATTAACAACCACTTTGTTTTTCCCAATAAAGAATGGGAAATCCCATAAAGCATCGCCTTCTATTTTTCCAGAAACGTAATGAAATCCAGTATCTTTTGATGTAATAGAGAAACTAATTTCTGGAATGTCTGCTCCAGGCAAAGTCAATACTCTCCATTGGATGATGTTGTAAAAGTTTTTGTTTCTGAATCGACCTTGTGCCTCTGCTCTGTAATTCAATCCAAGTGAATCTACAATTTGAGCTGCCAATGTTGGCGACTTGAAATATGCTACGCGGTCGTTGAATGGATCTCTTGGGTTTCCAAAAAATACCTGGCCTAAAGACACTTCTTGCTTTTCTTCCAAACTGATGCTGGTGGAAACCGAATAAACGGTAGTAGAATATCTCAGCAAAATACTTCCTGCTGCATATCCCAATAAACCAAACAATAATATAAACGGCCATATTGACAATATCCTTCTGAAATCAATATCCAGCGCGTTGGTTGTAAGTTTTCCCTGTTGGTTGTTGTCCATGCCACTTGAAGAGGATTGTTTTCCTTCCCAAACGTTGTATTCTTCTTTAGCCATTACAAACTTTTAATTGCGATGATTAATGCTGCTAGTGTTCCTGCCAATGTGATGATGCCTCTTGCTGGGCTTGACGGACTCAACACCGAAGCATATTTACCCGGTTTGAGGTAAAGCACATCATTGTTGTGTAAAAAATAATATGGTGATTCAAATATTTTCTTGCTATTCAAATTTAAGTTTACAAAATAACGCTGGCCACTATCTTCTCTTACCAGCCATAATTGATTTTTCATGTCAAATGCATCTTGCACACCAGATTGTGAGAGGGCTTCAAAAATGGTCAATCTTTCATTATACATTTGGATAGGCATTCCTTGTCTTCCGTTGATAAAAAATATGCGCCCGTTAAGATTTACATTAACAAACAAATCTTTGTAGTAATAAGAAAGTCTTTCTTTTATTAATGTTGCTGCCTCTGCTGTAGTTAATCCAGCAACCGGCACTTTTCCCAATAATGGAAATTCTATCGCACCTTCTGGTCCAACCAAAAAACCACTGTTGATTTGTTGTGAACTGTTGCTTTGACTCATCTGCAAATTGAATGGATTCAAATACGAAGTGAGTGCCGGATCGGTAGAGCTGATGGTAATGGTGATGCGATCTGCAGGATATATTCTTTGGATGGCAAATGATTTAACCGAATCC
>Ga0114979_10000862_pt1 | contig 20092 bp, 15 predicted proteins | sample S_140625_EF_Meta_FD_87315 | JGI IMG/M metagenome (GOLD analysis project Ga0114979, IMG submission 87315) | Freshwater microbial communities from Lake Simoncouche, Canada to study carbon cycling - S_140625_EF_MetaG | ecosystem: Environmental > Aquatic > Freshwater > Lake | place: Lake...
AGTTTCCCAAGCAACTTCACCAATTCTTTTGCTCTTTTAGTCATTCATCATCCTCAAAGATTTCGTCGTAATCTAATTCTCTTGGTTTAATATCATCATATCGATATGAAGATACATCAGAATAAATTTCTGCTTTCAAAGAATCAATAAGAAGTTCAAGATTGCGGATGATAAGTTTTACTTTTTCTTTATCCATAGATTAAAGTTCTTTCAATTTATTCTAGCATAAAAAAGAGTCACTCGTCAAGAGCGACCCTACAGTTCAAAAAATTTTGGGGAGATTTTTTCCGACCATTTTGGGAATCACTTCCGCTTTTTCCTTTCAGGTGCTTTATATCCCCAAAGTTTGGGATTGATTTTTCCACAACCCCATTCAATACTTTGAATGGCGTCACCCATACTATCATAATACATATCAAAAACATTAACCCTCTTGCCAGATCTGGTAAGGTCATAACAAACTTTACCACTGACAACATAGGTTACAATGTATGCGTCTTTAGGAACATCAGTAACCTTTGCTTCTTCTAAGGTACAATTATGTTTGAGTATCTCACATCCGTAACGTGATTTTAATGATTCTCTTTCTTGTACAGTCCAAGTTTCATTCTCATCTTTTTCGGATGTCTTAGTCTTTTCTGTAGACATCTTTCTTTCTTGAATATTTTTTTGCATATCAATAAGTTCAATTAGTTTTATATATCAGGAACGACCACCCCAACTAATATCAGGATAAGCTTCCCCAACAATTTCTTGTGTAATTTTATATTTTGTTTGAAGTTGTTTATCTTTAACCAAACAAATAATTTCCGCTTCTAAAGGATGCAATCCTTCAAGAATATTAATAAACATCGATTCTCTACGCATATTATTCAAACCATCATTACCACCTTTGATAAAGTGATAGAAGTTCTTGAACTCTTTACGGATGGTAGTGCGTTGTTCGGAATCATTAATTCCCATAGAGAATGATCCAGTCTCATGCATTCTACGAATATCTTCAGTAATCTTTGTGCTTAAAGATCCGCTGTAGGAAGTTTGTTCAGAATATCCAGAGTAAGGTACTGCACCATCTGGAAGAGCAGAGATAATACTCTCATCAAAGTTCCAAATAAAAATTGCTTTTAATGATGGGTGCTCATATTTTTTAAGAACCTCTACCTTTTTGGCATTTGAACGCTGCCTTGATGCAAGGTCTAAAACTTCAAATGCAAAAGGATTTTTTGGCAAATCCTCAATTACTGCAGGTTCTTTTGCCACTACAGTTCTTGGTTTAGTCGTCGTCTTCTTCTGTGTCGTCGTACTCATAATCGCTATTTTCAAAACGGAATGCTATGACCTCATCTGGAATCAAGTTTCCTTGATTGTCGAACATTTCGGGATGAGGTCTTGGAATCTCCCGATAGTTCATCATATACTCTCTGGCTACCCAACCTGTTACAATCCCAACTATAAGAAATAATACGGTTAAGAATGAACCGAATACTAGGCTAACTGCTAACATTTCTTTTTCTCCGGGAAACTACTTTTTTCCTTGATATAAAGGAAAATTCAAAATAGATGGTAGTCTCTCGATTGAGAAAGCAAACCATCTTCTCAAAGATGATATGGAATGGTTTGGTCTGCTTTCTTTTTCCTCCATTAAGTATAAGTTCAATACCACGATTCATACCGTGGTCTTCTGATTTATTTAGGTTTGAATCAGACAATTTGTTTCTCTTTTAGATATTTGACAGTATCGGTACATCCACCAAGTTTTACATCATCACATAATACTTGAGGAAAGGTAGACCCCTCACCAAACTCTGAATAGAATTCGTCTCGGGTAAAGTCTTCTCCTAAAGTATACACTACAAACTTGTTCCCTGTCAACTCTAGGACTTGTTTGACTTTATAGCAATAAGGGCAATCTTGTTTAGAATAAATCGTAAAATTCATAATTGTTTAATATCTGTAGTAATTTATATAAGAAAAAAGAGGAGATTTCTCTCCTCCTATTATACCACCAACTCACTTCTTCCCACCACAGAAGAAGGTCTTGGTTCCCGAAGTCACAGAGAATTCATCAAGACCTCTGTATTATACAGCATTTACATTTCGGTGTCAACTGGTCTTTCCCATTTCGTTCCTTCCTGAACGATTCCATCTCCATCACCATCCCTTGCATCAGGATTATATCCATCAGCAATTTTTTCTTCCAAGGTCTGCTCATCAGAAACTTCTTCCGATGAAACATCAACAGTTTGTTCTCCTGCTGGTGGTTCAGAAACAGTAGTGGTTACTGTAATTTCAATTTGATGCTCAGACCCATATTCTTTCATAAGTTCTGTCACTTCTTCAAGAGTATGCCCAGTATTCGTACCATCATAAGTCAAATGATAGACATGCATCAAAGGCATCGTAAGCGTTTGAGTTGTGGTTTCCATTCAACCTTTCCTCCAAAGTTCTTTTGAAAATTGAACCCAATCTTGAACTCGGGTTTCCCAACTATAATATTTATTTGCTACTTCAACCTGAAGAGTATTATCAAACTTACCTTCACGATATTCAGTAATTGTTTTCTTCAATTTTCTAGCAAATCTTTCAACGTGCTTTTGACGGTCAGGAATATATCCATAAAGACGGGCAAACCCTAAAGAAGTTTCAGGAAGTGCTGCAAGATTACTAGCAACCACCGAACATCCAGCAGCAAGTGCCTCAATCATACAAATGCAAGAGGTCTCTTCAAAGTAAGAAGGATAAGCAAAGATATGGGTATTCATAAGTTGCTCACGAACTTTGGAATTATTTGTTCTTGTATGACGAACAATTCTCTTATCAGTTACAGCAAGACTTAAACAATAACGAAGGAACTGCTCTTCTTGTGGTTCAACATGAGAGTATTCATAAGTCTGCAATCCTTGAGCATATTGTTTCTTTCTTTCATCAGGATCAATCTCATGAAAGATATGCAGATCAAAGTCTTCTTCTGGAATGAGTTTGATTGCTTCCAAGAGAATATCCAGACCACGAATTGGATTTGGATGGAACATCAATTGAAGTTTTCCTTCTGGTTTCTTATGAGGTTCAAAAGGATGAATAGCATTCTTCAAAACATAACATTTATCCATAGGAAGATTAAACTTTTCACCGAATCTTTCATACTGCCAGTCAGAAACAAACACATATGCCTTGAAATGTTTCTGGAACTGCTTATCCATCAGTTGCTCAAGACCAACTTCTCTATGGTGAGGATGCAACCAAACAATATTTGAACTATCAGGTGCAATAATATTATCACCTGGAATCACACACCAGTGCCAGTCTGCAAGGTCAGGAGCAACGGGAAGAACCAAATCTTGCCATGCGCGACCCATAATCTCTGTACCACCAGTACCATCGGGATTTAATGATGCTTCCAGTAAAGGAGGCATATTATTGTGTAGATATTCGGGTTTTGTATTTACAGTTTCAGTCATAATACCTCCTTCAAAAAGTTTTCCATCGGTGATTTCTTAAATATCTCAAGACCTTGTTCTGCTTGTCTATCAAGTTTATTTACATCTTTTAGAAGTTCGTAAGTCTTTGCTACAAAGTCTTTATAAGACGCAGTATTTACAGTTCCTTCCATATAATCGGGAAAGTCGGTTGTTGTATTTCTTTCGGAAATCACAGGCACTTTATTCTGAATTAGATGACTTACACGAACCATTTCAAAGATTTCATTATCATGATTGTGTAGATTGATGACCAATTTTGCTCTCTTAATGAGTTTATCTCTTTCATCACCATAGGTACTTTGAACGGCAACGAAGTTGATATTCTTATCTTCGGAAAACTGATTCATAATATTCAGTCTTCTTTGACTTGGAGACATATAAGCAAGAATATCAATATCTCTTTCTTCAGGGCGATTACGTTCAAAATAAGAAAGTTCAGGAACATATCCAATTTTAAAGTGTTTGATATTCTCAACACCTGCCTTACGAAGCACTTCAGTATTCCTCATGGAATAATCCCAAACTTCTAGACCACGATACTTACGACACCAACGCATACACTCTGGTTGGTCTCTCATCTGCTCCAAAGAATAAATGATTGTATTCTTTGGAAGATCGTGCCTGACAACATCCACAGGGCAGTGATGCATACCAAACACAATATTTCGTGCATTACTCTTGAACTCATTCACACTATTAGTAACTTCATATCCCATTCTTTGAAGAGTGAAAAATACGGATGCTTCAATCTCATGAAAGACTTGGGCATGAATATCAAATCCATTATCAGGTACAATACGACACAGATTGAATTTTTCTGCCCTGATGGAAGAAAATTCTTTTGTCTGTTGAATTGGTACTACTTCTTTATTTGTAGAAGAAGTTACTGGATGATCTTTCATAGCGTTATATGCATGTAAATAAACTTTTTCTGATTCTTCTTTATTCAGAGTGTCGATGTAATATATTTTTGGATTTTTAGTTCCGATCCACTTTTCAAAATTAAATCTATAATTGTCTTTCGTATAATATGCATTATACAATTCTGGTTTTAATGGATTCTCTAGTCTTTTAATGTGTTCTGTAGTTGCCCACCAAAAGTTTCCAGCAAATGGATAATAGTTAGTATCAAAATGAGTTCCTACTGCACCATATCCTTCATCAAGTTTTTTAACACACTCTCTCCAGTTTTCTACACAATGCTTCTGCATATATTGTCGCCATTTTCTATCTTGACCGAAGATTCCGAATCCCTTAAAGAAAGAATCTAAAACGCCTTTGCTATGAAAATAGAAAACATATCCATCATTTTTCTTTGCATACTCATAAACTTGATCAAGAGTTTGCCCTTCGTAAATATTTTCTTCGTTAATTCCACGAACATTCAAAATATTTACAAATGGATATCTATGCATAATATATCCCAGAACAGTTTCTTCATATGTTTTTTCAATATATTCAGAATCTTGAGTTAATGGATCAAACTTATCGGTATGATTAAATCTTTTAATTTTACCCGTCAATCCAGTAGGCATAGTAATGCACATATTGACTTTTGCAACTTCTGAAAGACCAAACTTTTCAAGAATTCCCAGTTGCTCATCAACCCACCAGACCCACATTCCAGAAGTATCTGGAATATAAAGGTGGTAAAATACATTAATATCTTTCATCTAGAGTCTCCTTAAATTCAGTTCTAATTTCTTCCAGCAATTTTGTATCAGTAGTAACTACTCCTAGTCCATGAGAAACCTTAAAATTTAATTTTGGTAATTTAATCTCATCAAAAAATTTATAAACTCCAAAATCTGCATGTTGAACACAAGTATCATGCATTAAGATTATACCACCATTTTTCAAAAATTTCGACCAAGTATCAAAATCATTCTTGATTGCTTCGTAGGTATGAAGACCATCAATATGAAGAATATCAATTGGTTTGTCCCAAATTTTTGCAACCTCATCAAAATATCCTTTGATAAAAGTAATGTGATCCAATTCTAATTTCTTTTGTGTTTCTATTACATAATTATAGGTGTCTCTTTCTCCTGCATGTTTATCACCTTCAAAACTATCAATTCCATAAATTTTACCAATCTTTGGAAGTCCAAAAGAAAAAGTAGAATATCCATAATCAACACCCAAATCCACAATAATATCTGGATTTTTTCTTTTTACAATCCACTGGGCAAATTTAATGTGCTCTCTCCAGTTAAAAAAATTTTTACTTCCAACTTCTTGCATTAAAGTTGAAACACTAATCTCAGGAGTTTTTATTGAACGATCAGACAATACATATTTTTCTCTTGGAAATTGCTCAAAGTAATGATGTGTTTTACTTTGATGGAATGAATAATACTTGGTATTTTCGTCACCAATCCAAAGTTCAAAAGCATAACGATATGTCTTGAAGTGGTCCATCATCGATGGAACATGCACATAGTCCTCAACTTTTAATGGGTCCGGAAGTCTGCGAATATAATCGTTTCTAGCCCACCAATAATTACCAGAGAAATGATTTCCAATATATCTTTTACCTTCTGTTGGAATGTCTCCTGCTAGATCTTCTCTCTTAATCCAACTTACTCCAGCACAATCATATCCTTCTTCAAGTTTAGCAACACAATCTTGCCATCTTTCAATATTGAAATATTGCATATAATGACGCCAATCTTTAAGACAATATGGAATATGTGTCGCATAAGAACTCATTCCCTTGTTGTGAAAATAAAATACATATCCATCATTCTTTAGGCAGTATTGATAGAGTTGAGAAACTGTCTGCCCTTCAAAAAGATTCTCTTCATGAGTTCCTCTTACATTTAGAATATTTACAAAAGGATAATTTTCAGTAATATAATTGATTACCAATCCATCATATCTAACATCTTTTTTTTCATCACAAATTCCCAAAGGAAGTGTGATGCACATATTAACTGTTGATACATCAGCAAGTCCAGTGGATTTCAATAAACTCATCTGCTCATCTACCCACCATGTCCAAGTTGTGGATACATCAGGAATAAAAAGATGATAAAAGACTGCAATATTTTTAGTTTGCATAACGCTCTCTCGGATAAAGTGCATAATAATGATCAACTGCACTATAATGAATTGATCTTACTTTTGGTTTGTTTGATGAAATCCAAATTTCATAACAAAATCTATGACCATCAAATTGTTCTGTAAATTTCTCATCATAATATAAACTTCTATCTAAAACATTTGGAAGAGTTTTAATATAATTTGTATCTGCCCACCAAAAGTTTCCTGAAAAATGTGGATAAGGATCTCTTGTCCAATTTGTAGACACCAAATCTACTTGGTCCTCTTCTAACTTTTTAATACAATCTCGCCACCTTTCCACACACCAATAATTCATATAATGTCTCCAATCAGTTGTTGGAGCAGTTTGATATGAATTTACTGCATGAAGCATTCCTTTTGAATGAAAATAAAGAACATATCCATCATTTGTTTTAGAATAGGTTTGAATCTCTTTTAGAGTTTGACCTTCAAATAAGTTTTCTTGCTCCCCCCTTCCTTCAATAATTCTAGAAGAAAGGATGTTCACAAAGGGATACTTCTGTCTTACATAAATCTTAATTTCATTAATGGCATGATCTGGAGCAGCATAGCACATATTTACAGTTGCTACATCAGCAAGTCCAGAAGACTTAATTAATCCTAATTGTTCATCCACAAATTTATCCCAGAGACTATTCATAGCCCCTAGATGATAAAAGACTGCCAGTTTTTTCATGCTACAATATTGGATTTTACATGCCCAACAACAACTGTTGGATCGACATAAACTTGATGCCCATTCTGTGCAACTCTATCACACCAATAAAGATCTTCGCCTAGTGGAAGTTCATAAACTACACCATCAATTTCTTGAACGACTTTACCCAAACCATACCAAGGTCTTTTGAGACCCTCAAATACACCTTGTTTTACACACATAAACCCAAGACCGACACCATAAACTTCTAATGGTTCTCCAATTTGTTGAAAGAGTTCAATTTCTTTTCTAGTCATAGGGCGATAATCATCTTTATTACGATGTATCATCGCATCAGCACCTTGTGCTTCAAAATATACACCAGAAATTACATCTTTATCTGAGGTATAAAGTTTTAGAAAATGTTCAGGATTCCAGACAATATCACTATCAATACAAAAAAGTTTATCATAAGTGTATTGACCTTTTCCTGGTGCTGAATTAAAAACTTCCAGATTTCTAGATCCAGTAATGGTTGCTTCTCGTGCATTTGTTACAAGCGAAGCATACTCATTCTGATAAGTCCAAGTGATATTATTTGCTTCTAATGTTTGAATTGTTCCAAGCAAAGATCTGACATAAGCAGACTCCATTTTACTTCCAGGAGTCGTAATTACTACATTAAAATGCGTCATAGGATTACCATTTTTTGATGACCAACACGAACTTTTGGATTACACCAGATTTCAAATCCGTGCTCACGAATATCTTCACACATGGCAACATCTTCGGAACACATATCTTCCAGAACAACACCATCCTCACGAATGAGTTGGACTTTCTTTGGTGCAAACCAAGGATAAGGAATCTTTTCAAAAATACCTTTCTTCATCAGAACCCAACCAAATCCACAATACTCAATCTTAAATGGATCTGAACGACGTTGCATATCTTCTACAGTTTCAAAATAATAAGAACCCTTCTCCAAAAGAAGTTTCTTATCCATATTCAGAACAACAGTTGATTGATTGGTTATGGGAGTTCCATTTGACTGAACATACCATCCAGTCGCAATATCCTTATCCATTTGTAGAAGTTCTAAAAGATCTTCTGTTTTGAAAATAATATCACTATCAATCCACATAATGTAATCATAAGGAACTTTACCCCTCCATGGAGTCAGTAGAGTTCCAGCAAAATTATCTGCCTGCAAACAATCAGTTCTGGCAAAGTTTACCATCGAACTGTATTTCTGCGAAATATAAAAGTTGATTCCCAGTTGATTTAGGTCAAACAAAAGACGAATCATCTGAGTCATGAAAGTTCCTGAATATGAAAATCCAGGAAGACAGAATGCTATTGTTTTTCCTTTAAAATCATTCTTCGGTTGATTTGAATAATTAAGCATAAACTAAAGTCAGATACTAATGATTATAGCATATCTAGGCAAGTTTTACCACCATGTTATTTTAACATATCCATCTGCACCATCACCACCAATTCCAAATTTACCTTGCTCTACAGAGTATGCTCCTCCACCTCCTCCACCACCACGGGTTCCATTTCCTCCATTTCCTGCTGCAGATTGAGAAGTTCCACCAGCAGATACAGTTATAGTTCCATTAACTCCACCAGCAACATAAGAAGTTCCATAAGTTAAAGCATTAATTGCTGTTGTACCAAATCCAGAATTTCGTCTTTCCCAGACAATTCCATCTGATGATTTTGCCAGAGTTCCAGAAGCACCAGCAGCAACATAAACACTATTACCATAAACAAGAGAAGAAATATTTGAAGTTCCAAATCCAGAGGTTCTTAAAGTCCATGTAATTGAATCAGTAGAGTAAGATATTATTCCAGCAGCCCCAGCAGCAATATATTGAGTTCCATAAACAAAAGCATTAACTACGTTTGCACCAAAAGAAGTTGTTCTTGCTGCCCAAGCAATTGTATCAGTTGAAGCACTTAACTGGTTATTTCCAATCGCAACATAATATGCAGTTGGAATTGATGCACCATATCCAAATCCAGTAATTGCAGTTGAACCAAATCCAGAAGTTCTTAAGACCCAAATAATATTATCAGTAGAAGCATTTAAGAATCCAACTTCACCCATATAGTTGGTTCCATGAGCAAAGACATAAGAACCACCGAAACCAAGAGATGTTATGGTTTGTGTGTTTAAACTAGTAGTTCTTGCAGTCCAAGTAATTGAATCAGTAGATGCTTGAAGTAAAGCACCAAGACCATAAGAATTTAAAGCAACTTGAGTGGATGTTGTGAGAGTTCCTACATCACCAACGTTAATAAAAATATTATTCCCAGCAACAGAATTATTAATTGCAGTTGAACCAAATCCAGAAGTTCTTAAGACCCAAATAATTGCATCTGTAGAACTTCTAGTAGGTACTTGACCACCAGAAGCAATATAAACTCCATTATTATAAGCAAGACCATAAATGCTAAAAGTAGCTCCACTAGTTCCACTAGTTCTTAAAGTCCATTGAATTGCATTTGTTGAAGTACTAATGAATCCATTTTGACCAGCAGCAACAAAAATATTTCCATAAATGAGTTGTCGAATATCAAATGTAGTTGCACTAGTTCTTCGTGTCCATTGGATTCCATTTGTTGAAGTACTTATAACTCCAGATTCACCAGCAGATACATATTTTTCCGTTGTGGAATTTTCATAAGTCAGAGAATAATAAGTAAGTGTTCCATTTCCAGAAGTTCTCAAAACCCAGTGAATAGTATCTGTAGAAGTGTTTATTCTTCCATTAAAACTACTAATCACATAAGTTGCTGATGGAGATGTTCCAAAAGCAATTGCATTTGTTATGGAAGTTGATCCAGTCCTTGAAGCCCATTGAATTCCATTTGTTGAACTTGATATTACACTTGTTGAACCACATAAAACATAAGGAAATGTTTGCCCCGAAGCGTAGACTAATCCATTTCCACCAGTCGCTGCATTACCTATTGTCGTTGTAATTCCAGAAGTTCTTAAAGTCCAAGTAATTCCATCGGTTGATACAATTAAAACTCCAGATGCGCCAGCAGCAAAAAAGTTAGTTCCATCATACATTGTAGCATTAATTGCATTGCCAGTGCCAGAAGTTCTTCGTACCCAAATTACACTTTCTGCTCTACCACCTGCTAAAAATTCTCCACTGTTAAAAGTAGAATAAGTTATAGAACCAACAGAAGTTGTACCAAATCCCACTGTTCTCAATTGCCAATTGATACTATCAGTAGAACCTCTAAGACCAGTATTATTCGCAAGATAAGTACTAGACCCATAAGCAAAATTTATAACAGAAGCAGTAAATCCAGATGTTCTGTTAATCCAAGTATTAAATCCAGAAGATAATGCACCTCCTCCACCTCCTCCACCACCAATATTTCCAGTATAGGAACCGGGAATACCATCAGAACCAGAAGCACCAGAAGCATTTCCACCAGTTGTATAAGTATTTCCATAATAATATGAGGTTGAATTACCACCAGTATTAGTATTAAATGCTCCGCCACCACCACCAGTAACTTGAAAAGTATTCACTTGTGTTAGACTATTAGAAGGTACACTTGCTAAATTTCCTGCAGCACCAGCAAGTCCATCAGTTGTATATAATGCATTTCTATAGATTGGAGCACCAGTTGCACCAGTACCACCAGTAACTGCCGTATCAGATGCAGCAGTTCCACCTCCAGCTCCCAAAAGATAAGTCACAGTTCCTGATGGTCCATTTCCAGTCCAACTTACTGCTGTTGCCGTTCCCGCTGTTGGAGTAGATGTTAATGAACCACCAGCAATATAAATGTTATTTGCATTACTTACCGTGTTTAATGCTTGGTTTTTAAATAATGAACTTCTCGCAATCCAAATAAATCCATCAGTAGAAGTTTTCGTAAGTCCATCATCACCGCCAATAAGATATTTTTCTGTTAATGATGCATTATAAGCAATACTATTAATCGTGGTTGAACCAAATCCTGATGTCCGGAATGACCACTGAATTGCATTTGTAGAAACCATCAAAGTTCCAGCAGTTCCAACACCAAAATAGTTGGTGCCATCATTAATCATTTGATAAATGTCTTGACTAGTTCCAGAAGTTCTAAAAGTCCATTGAATTGCATTTGTAGAAGTAGCAAATCTTCCCACACTATCTGTAAAAACATATCTGTCTTCATTTCCTGTATTTGCAGTATTTGCATATGCTATTGCCTGAGTGGTAGAACTAGTTGTATATCCAACAGTTCTCAATGTCCAAGTAATTACATCCGCAGAAGTCCAAATAATAGGACCAGTATTTGAGGATGAGCAGGCAAAATAAAGATTATTTCCATAAACAATTTTACTTACATCAGAAGTACTACTACCAGCAGTATTTCTTACCGTCCATGTAATTGCATCTGTGGATGTTAAAACTTGAGCATCATTTGCGCCAATAATATGCAAATTATTATAAAGATATGACAGACAAAAATCACTGGCAGTACTATTCAATCCAGAAGTTCTTATTGTCCAAGAAGAGGCATCTGTTGAAGTAAATACTGACTTGCCATTTCCAGCAACGACATACAATCCGTTTCCATATCCTGATGTGTTAAGTGTTGGGGTTATGGTAAGATTATCGAATGGAGATACTGTCCAAATAATTCCATCAGTACTTGTACTTAAACCACGATTTGTTCCACCTTGCCCCCCAGTACCAACGGAAAGTGTCATTGATGTAGCATCACCAAGTTCTGGACGACGAATCAACCAAGAATTATAAGCACCAGCACCTCCACCACCACCAGAACCTAAAGTTCCTTTAATACGACCTGATGCACCCCCACCACCTGCTCCTACGCATTCAATATAAAACTGAGATGCGGTTGGAGGAATTATAAATGTTTGTGCCCCTCGTGTTGTAAATTCTTCAGCACCTTTGTATGTTGGTACTTGAACTGATGATGCTAGATTAATAGATTGCCAGTATACACTTCCTGTTATTGATGTTTCTAATGCACCAGATGCTTCACCAGAAAGATAAATATTATTCCCATAAGTTAATGTATCGATTGCATTTAAAGTACTAGAAGTTCTTAAAGACCAAATAATTCCATCACTAGAAAATCTAATTCCACCACCAGAAGTTCCGGAAATATAAGCATTATTTCCATAAGTTAATGCTTGAAAATTAGAAGTAGATCCAGAAGTTCTTATAGTCCAAGAATAACTATCAGTTGAGGTACTTAAAATTCCACCATTACCAGCAGCAATATAAATTCCATTTCCATAAGTAAGGGCATTTATTGTAGAACTACCAAATCCAGAAGTTCTAAAAGTCCAAGTGATATTATCTGTGGAAGCACTCAGAAATGGAATGTTAATATCATTTCTCCCATAAGCAAGTGCATAAGAACCACCAAAGGTTAATGCAGAAATTGATTGTGTTCCATAACCAGTAGTTCTTGTAGTCCAAGTAATGGAATCCGTTGATGTCTGGAGTAAAGCGCCAAGTCCATAAGTACCTATAATTGGTTGTGATGTAGATGTATCTTGTATGGAAACAGGAAGAATTCCACCAGTTGCGCCAACAAAATAATAATTATTTCCATAAGCAATTGAATAAGCAGCAGTAACAGATGCTGGGAAATCTTTTAAAGTCCAAGTAATTGCATCTGTGGAAACTCTAACACCTCCTGCAATATTAACATAGATATAAACTCCATTATTATATGTCATGGCAGTTCCACTTCCATTTGAACCACCAGAAAGTCCAATATCAGACGTGCTTCCAGCAGTTCTTAAAATCCATGTATTTGTATCTGTAGAGGTTGCAATTAATCCACTCTGCCCATGAAAAATATAATTTGGAACTCCATTATTAGTTCCATAAGCAAATCCATAAATGTTTAAGGCAGTTCCAGAAGTTCTTTTACTCCATGTAATTCCATCAATAGAAACATTTAAAGGAGAATTGGCAGGAGCAGCAGCACTACTACCTCCAATAAAATAATATCCACCACCATATCCAGAAGCAGCAATAGCTGTACTACCAAATCCAGTATGATTTCTTGATACCCAATGAATCCCATCAGTAGAAGACTTGACCGAAGGAACATTTAGTGCAGAACTTCCGCCAGCAATAAAGTTTTGTTGCCCAAGACCTAATGAACCTGCTGCTGTGGTATAAAATATTCCTGATGTTGTACTTCCAGAAGTTCTCAAAGTCCAAGTAATTGAATCGGTTGAGGTATTGACTTGTGTATTTGAATCAACTGAAACATATAATGGTTGATCCCCAACAAGACCATAAGAAATTGATTGTATTGTAGACCCACTTCCACCATTTGTTCTTATGGTCCAAGTAATTGTATCTGTAGATCCTTTTAAAAACCTAGTGTTATATAATCTAATCAAATAAGTTGGAACTGGAAGATTTCCATATAGTGTACTTGTTATTGCTATTGTTGTTCCTGAAGTTCTTAATTGCCACCAAGTTGTAATTGGAGTAGAAGCACCACCAAGTAAGAACTCTCCACCGTTAAGTGTAGAATAAGTTGCTCCAGAAATTGCAGTTGATCCAAATCCCGAACTTCTTAAAGACCAACCAATACTGTCCGTGGAAGATCTAACTTCTCCACCAGAACTACCAGCAACAAATATATCTTTACCCGAAGTAGATTGGTCTCCATAGACAATTTGATTAAAAGTTTGACCAGTTCCTGTAGTTCTCAAAGACCATGCAATTGTATCAGTAGATGACGATAAAGTTTGTGCTCCACCAATCACATAATATCCATTACCATATGAAGAAGCAGTAATATCAGTTGTACCAAATGCAGATGTTCTTAAGTTCCAATAGTATGCACTACCCGCATATTGAAGAAATTTTCCAGCATCAGATGCTAATGGAGTTTGATATTTTGGTTTACTGGTACTAACATAATTTGCATTTACAGCATCAGTCGCATTAGATACTACACTTACACCAGTAACTTTATTGCTGTCTAATGTTGCCATTTACTTATCTCTCCGTAAAAATATTTATCACCACCAAGTAATCTTTACATAACCATTTCCACCATTACCACCATTACCAAAATTAGAAGCAGTAGCACCACCACCGCCTCCGCCACCACCACAAACTCCATTACCACCTTGACCAGCAGCAGAATCACCAGCACCTCCTCCGCCGCCTCCAAAACCATAGGGAAGTCCAGTAATTGCAGTTGCATTACTTCCTGATGTTCCTGTATTATCTCCACCAGAAGCAGAAGTTGTGTTTCCATAAAATGTAATAGATCCACCTGCTCCTCCAGCATTTGAAATATAACCCCCACTCCCACCACTAGATGGTTGAAAATGATTCGCTTGTGCTGCTCCATTATTTCCGGCACCAACAGATGCAGATGCTCCAGCAAGACCATCAGTAGTATCATAATAATTAGACTGTGATACTACTTGTGCAGCACCAGCAACTCCACCTGCTCCTCCACCAGATGCCGTTAGTGTATAAGTTCCTCCCGGACCAGTCCAAGTAATTGTAGTTCCAGCACCTGCAGACCCAGATGCTCCACTTGAACCGCCACCGGATCCACCAGTTCCCGGTATAACTGTCATATTTGAACTTACAATTGCCTTTGGAATATACCAAGAAGTATAAGATGCCGATCCACCACCAGCACCAGAGTTTACACTATTACTGCCAGCAGATCCACCACCTCCACCACCTACTGCTTCAATAAAGAAAAGATTTGCATAACTTGGCACTATAAATGTTTGTATTCCAGTTGATACAAATTCCTCATAGTTAGAAACATATCCCCAAGAAGTATTCGTTCCATCAGTTGTTGTTAAAAACTTTCCTGCATTTCCCGTTAGTGGAGGTAATACTCCAGCATAATCATCTACATATTTTTTACTAGCTACATCAGTAGGTGCAAAAATTGTTGTTGTAATACCAGAAATAAAACTAGATCCTAAAGTAGTCATAATAGTATCTCCTTATTGCCAACTAATACGAACATAACCATCACCACCAGTTCCTCCAGTACCTACAGTATCTGTAGTGGAGTTATACCCACCTCCACCTCCACCACCACCTTTGACACCAGACCCACCTGCAGAACCAGCAGCACCACCGCCCCCACCATTACCATAAGAAAGACCAGAAATTGCTGTAGCACCTGCACCAGCAGCAGCAGAAGTAGTGTTATTATAATAGTAAATAATTCCACTAGCTTTTGCAGTTCCTCCAGTGTAATTTCCACCACCTCCACCAGTTGCTTGAAATCCAGTTGTTGCATCTGTTCCTACAGTAGGTTGAAAAGTTGAACCAAATAATCCAGCATTACCACCAGAAGTTCCAGCAGTAGCAGTCAAATAATTAGATGTTACGGAAGGAATTGCTCCACCAGAACCACCAAGTGCCACTAGTGTTGTCGGATTATACGCATTACTTCCTCCACTTCCACCATTTGCAGTTAATGCATAAGTTCCAGAATTTCCAGTCCAAGATACAGTAGATGCTGCTCCTGCCTGCCCTGCCGAACCACCTTGCCCAACATTTACTGTAAGTGAAGACCCAGTAATATATGCCTTTGAAATATTCCAAGATACTGTTGCTCCTCCTCCACCCCCACTACCCGCAAATCCTCCGGGATTTGGTGCATTTTCAAGTCTTGCGCTGATTGTGAAAGTGTCGCCACGCCCACCAATAGCCCACCCGTTTGCTCCATAAATTGCCGCATTCATAACACCAACTGCCGTATTTGAAAATCCTGTTGTTCTTGTAGTCCAAATAATCGCATCTGTAGAAGTACGCACCGTAGTAGAACCGGCAAGATATATTCCATTATTATATGAGAGAGTAGAAATATCATTAGAACTACTAGTAGTTCTTAAAATCCAAGTGAGTGCATCTGTTGAAGTAACTATTCTTCCAGTAGTGCCACCAACAAGGTATATGCCGTTCCCATAAGTACTCGCAGCAATTGAAGCACCAGAACCACTAAATGTAGTTGTTCTTAAGGTCCAAATAATTGTATCCGAAGAAACTGCACATTCTGCTGGAAAACCACCTACTGCAACAAAATTAAGTGTTCCATCATATGTTATACTGTTAATATATGATGAAAGTGGAGATGTTCTTACGACCCAATTAATACTGTCAGTAGAAACTATAATATTACTTAAACTAATGCTATTTCTATTCCCAGCAACATAAAAACCACTATTCGATGCAAGTGCAGTAATATTTTGTGTATTAGTTCCTGCAGTTCTTAAAGTCCAAGTAATTGTATCTGAAGAGACTGCAAGATATGCACCTTGACCATAAGTGGAAAGTATTGATTGTGTTGATGCCGTAATACGTCCAAAAACACCAACATTTATATAAGTGTTATTTCCATATGCAACTGCCGTGATGCCACTACTAAATCCAGAAGCTCTTGGAGACCAAATGATTGTGTCAGTTGATGTTATGGACTCCCCCAGACCAGAAGCAGCAACATAAATTTGATTTTCAAAAATTATACTAACAATTCCCCATGTAGATCCACTAGTTCTTCGTGTCCATTGGATTCCATTAGTAGATGTATTAATCGCTCCTACATTATTACCAGCCATATAACCATTACTATATGATAATACAGAGTAAATAGCATCAGAAGTAGTAAATCCAGAAGTTCTTAGCGTCCACTGGATTCCATTTGTTGATGCCATCAACGTACCATTAGTACGAGTAGATATATATTTTTCTGTTATAGAATTATTAAAAGCAAGAGCACCAATTTGATTTGTGTTTCCACTAGTTCTTAAGGTCCAAGAAATAGTATCAGTAGAGACTGATATTATTCCTCCAACGCCACCAGCAACATAAGGATTTGTTTGACCAGAAGCAAAAATTATACTATAAATTGCATTAGTTCCAAATGCAGCAGTTCTTAAAGCCCAAGTAGTTCCATCAGCAGAAGATGTTAAAGTTCCAAATGCGCCGCCAGCAACATAATAAGAAGTTCCACGAGTTAAAGCATTAATTGCAGTACCACCAAATCCAGAATTACGTGCAATCCAAGTAATACTGTCAGTTGATGCGATTAAAGTTCCAGAATCTCCACCGGCAAAGAAATTAGTTCCATCATACATCGCAGAACGAAGTGTGTTTGTAGTACCTGTTCTTATTGTCCATTCAGGTGTTCCATACCCACCAACAACGTAAGGATCAGTTGCTGATGTTTTATAAACAGAAGAATAAATTCCGTTTATGTTACTAGAAGTTCTAGTCGTCCAAGAAATAGTATCAGTAGAAACTCTTATTTGTCCAAGTCCAAAATATGATCCAGGTGCATAAACACCAGCACCAGAAACATAGTATCCACCACCATACATTAACGTATTAATTGCATTACCAGCAGTATAGGTCCTAACTGTCCAATAAATTCCATCATTAATATAAGCACTATCATCAGTATTTGCAGATGCTCCACCACCGCCAGCACCTGTTGCTTCTATGAATAATTCTTTTGCTTGTAGCGGTACTGTAAATGTATATTGTCCCGAACTTGTGTATTCCTGATATGCTCCAATTGGTTCCCATGATTGAGTGCTTCCATCACTATATACAAATAAACGACTACCATCATCGGTAGATGTTGTAATTCCAGTACTTACATCCACATAAATTTTATTCGCAGCATCACTATAATTTGATACTGAAGTAATCCCAGTAATCTGATTGGATTTAATCTCAACTCCCATATTAATTTTCTCCTAGTTTTCTTTCAAGTTCTAGAATGCGTTTGTCTTGTTCTTTAATTGCTTCAATTAAAAGACCAACAATATTTTGATAAGAAACTGATTTTGTCTCATAATCTGGTGATGATGATTTTGGATATACAACTTGTGGAATAATTTTTTCTACTTCCTGAGCAATCAAACCAATCTGGTGATCTCCAGTATCTATACGATCATATTCTACACCACGCAAGGATAATACCTTATCAAGTGCATTTTCAATTGTTTTAACGTTAGTTTTCAGTTTAGCATCAGAATTTGCTGTAACTGTTCCAGAAACAACAATATTTCCTGTTGTTGTGTTGTTAGTAACACCGACTCCTAATCCCCCACCAATATAAACATTACTACTAATGCCAGTTACTTGAAGTGATTGTGATACAGTTCCTGTTGAAGTTCCACCACCAATTAATACTGGACCATTAGTGAATGTAGAAATTCCAGAAATACTTAAAGCAGATCCGACAATATTAGTGCTAGATCCAAGAATAGTAATAGTTGCTATACCAGCACTAGCCGTAGCAGTAACATTCTCTCCAACAAAATTAAATGTTGAAATACTATTTGGATCACCAACAAGTGTAGTTTCATCTCTAACAGTAAGACCACTAATTGCATCGGAAGGAGCAGCAGAGACCCATGATGGAGCATTACCACTTCCATTTGACTGAAGAATTGTGCCAGGAGAACCGTTTGTTAAGAATGCTGTAATATTCTCTGCAGATTGATAGAGAATATTTCCAGCAAGCCCACCCTTAACATAAGTTGCAAGTCCAGCATTAGAAACATAAGTTACAACGCCAACGGATATGCCGGAAAGTTTAGAACCATCACCATAATAAGTAACTGTAGTAACACCAGGATTTGTTGATGTAATAATTCCAGTAGTACCATTAATAACTACACCAGTAGTGGTGTTACCAAAAGTAGAAATTCCAGAAATACTTAATGCAGTTCCTACAAGATTATTAGAAACTGTAATCGTAGCAGCAACGCCAGAAGTTGTTGCTGTTACGTTAGATCCAACAAAATTGAGTGATGAGATATTCGTTGCTAATGAAGTTCCATCATCTCTAATTGTAATACCACCAATACCACCGCCAGAAGTTATACTCCCCCAGTAAGGAGTACCAGTTCCATCTGAAACTAGAATAGATCCAGCAGTTCCAACCTGAGTGAATGAAGTTATTCCAGTATTGGATTGGTAAGGAATAACACCAGCACTACCGCCCGCAAGATTCGTTGCTATGCCTGCTGATGTTGCATAACCACTTAAAGTTCCACTAAATGTAGTTGCAGTAATGGTAGAATCAGTCATCTGAATTCCACCAACAGCAAGTCTTACACCATTAGGTACTTGTGTAGATCCAATACCAACGCCATAGTTAATTAACCAAGCATCAGTTCCAAGTCCAGAAAAAGAACCAGACTTAAACCACATAATTTTCTTATATGTGGCAGGAAGTGTCTCAATACCAGCAATATTTAAATTAACGAGTGGTGAACCTTCTGTAGATGCAACCGCAATACCACCATGATTTGCAGTAGTATCGTTAGAAACATCATTACCAAACGCATCTGTTCTAACTCCAATAACGATGTCTGGGTCAGAAATTTTTAGTTGTTGAACATTAAGGAATGCTGTTGTTCCTCCAAGCGTAATGTTTCCATTTACATTTAAGTTACGATTGACTTGTAGGTCTCTAGTAACTGTTGCATCTTGAGGAATAGTAAATTGTTCGGGAAGACTTAATACTGGTGTTGAACCTTCTCCAGAAGTTACACTTACACTAATCTGATTTGAAGTTCCAGTAATTGATTGAACATAATCACCAGTAGTATCAGAACCAAGAGCAACAGAATTTGGTTGGATAGTTGCTGCAATAGAAACGTTTTGGGTTCCATCAAATGTTCCGAAACCAACAATATCACCAGAAAGTGAAATGGTTCTTGAATATTGTAGTGCGGTTGATACACCAGCATTAGTGGCATAGGTAGCAATACCAGCATTAGTGGCATAGGTAGCAATACCTGCTGATGTCGCATAAGTAGATATACCTGCTATTGAAGCATAAGTAGCAATCCCTGCTGTGG
>Ga0114979_10000863_pt1 | contig 20089 bp, 22 predicted proteins | sample S_140625_EF_Meta_FD_87315 | JGI IMG/M metagenome (GOLD analysis project Ga0114979, IMG submission 87315) | Freshwater microbial communities from Lake Simoncouche, Canada to study carbon cycling - S_140625_EF_MetaG | ecosystem: Environmental > Aquatic > Freshwater > Lake | place: Lake...
ACATCAAGCCGCAGGCAGGCCAACTGACATACGCTGTCGAGCCCAACATGAACGACTGCACAGAGCCTTGAATTTGCGGAAACATGACCAGCAGCAAGGACGCGATGGCCCCCAAGACAACCCCCACCACCACACCGGCCAGCAACAAGCGCAGTGTGTGCTGCACACCCCAAGACAAGACCAAGGACAAAGCCACCGCCAGCCAAGCGCCCATGAACGCCATGCCCGTAATGCCCACGCGCACAAACCAAGGCGACATGTCCAATTGACTCAAGAGAACCATGCCAATGGCCACGCCCAAACTGGCACCCGAGGCACTGCCCAACAAATAGGGATCGGCCAAAGGATTTCTAAACAAACCCTGCGCCAATGCCCCTGCCAAACCCAACAAGGCGCCCGCCAAACAAGCACCCAATGTGCGAGGCAAGCGAATATCAAGAATCAAATCTGTGTCGGTACGCCATTGCGCCCACGCCCAACCGTCGCTGCCCACCATGCAACCCACGGCAACAAGCAGCAACAGCAACAAGGCCAGTTGCCATGCCAGTTGGAATGCAGATGAAACTTTGCGCGCGTTCATGGGTTCGTCATTCTGCGCTTACGCTGGGTAGAGTCGCTTCAAACAAGCCACCATCAACTCTGCAGCCTCCGGTATGCGCGGGCCTGATCGCACAATGATGTCGGACTGCGCCGGCGGAAAACTGCAAATTCTTTGCTGTTGAATAGCCTCAATGCGTTGCCAACCTGGTCTTGATGGCAGGTCGTTGGCGGCACGTTCCCCCATGAAAATGATTTGCGGATTGGCCTTCACCACGAATTCTGGATTGACTTGTGGAAACGCACCCATGTTGGCTGTAACCACATTGACCAAGCCCAAACGCTTGAGGGTTTCACCGATGTAAGACGCTTCACCCGCCGCAAAATAACCACTGCCCGCTTCAAAATAAATACGCACACCTTTGGCTTGCGCGGGCACACGCAAAGCCGCAGCGTCTAATTTTTGTTGAATGCTCTGCCACAAAGTTTCAGCGCGCTCTTTGGCGTTGGGCAAGTGCAAAGCACCGGCAATGAGTTGAATCACTCGGTGCATGTCTTCTTGGCTTTGCGGCTCCAGTGCCACCACCTTGATGCCCATCGACTCCAAGCGCTGTGTGACGCGCGATGAACGCGCCAGCAACACCAAATCGGGTTTGAGTTTGACCAAGGCTTCAAGTTGCGTGTCGTCCAGCCCGCCCAACTTTGGCAGCGACTTCACGCGATCTGGCCAGTTGCTGTAACGGTCCACACCCACCAACAACTCGCAGGCCTTGAGCTCGCACACAATTTCACCCAATGAAGGCAACAAGGTGACAACGCGTTGCGGTGCTTTGTCAATGACCACCACACGGCCGCGATCGTCGGTCAACTGAAAAGCTTTGACGACTTGCGACGTCTCTGTTTGTTGAGCCTGGGCTATGAGACCGACCCCAGCTCCAGTTAGCAAAGCGCCAGCCAATACGAGAGGTCGAACTAATTTCATAGCCATCATGACGAGATACTGGTGTGTTGCAGCATCAATACTTAGGCGCCCACTTCAAACCAGCAAACACACCCCGCTTGGGTGTGTTGTAACCGTAGATGGTTTGGTAGTCGGCATTGCTGGCGTTTTCAAGTCGCAAGGTCAGGCGCAATTCAGATGTGAGCGCTCGGCTGGCGGTTAAATCGACAACGGTGTAAGCCTTCAATGTTTTGCCAGCATCTTCACGCGCGCCGTTGTAACGCAACTGAATGCCAGTGTCCCACTGGTCAATGGTTTGCGACAAGCCCGCTTGCGCCAAAGTTTTGGCGCGTCGCATCAACACTTTGTGCGTGATGTCGTTTTGCGGATCTTGCGATGTGAAGCTCAAACGCCACTGCTGCTCGCCCACTGAGGGCAATTGCCACTTGCCAGCAAGCGCCACTTCTACGCCTTGGTTGCTGGCTTTGGCAATGTTGGTGCGCGTCCAGTTGGCATCGTTGTCGATCAGGTCGGTGTATCGATTTTCAAAGGCAGTGAGGCGTGCATTCCAAGTGGCTTGCGTGTATTGCACGCCCACTTCATTGGACCTTGCCTGCTCTGGGCGCAACTTTGAATTGCCACCCCAGGGGTAGTACAAGTCATTGAAAGTGGGTGCCATGAAACCGGTGGACGCACTGGCTTTCAAACGCAATTCAGGTGTGAGGAAATAGGCATAGCCTGCGTACCAGGTATTGGCATCGCCAAAATCAGAGTATTGATCTTGGCGGACGTTCAATTGCCATTGCTGATTTTCCAATTTGCCTTGATAACCTAAGCGCCATGAATTGACGCTTCGTTCGGACAAACTGTATTCGGTGTCACTGGCCACTTTTTGACGTGTGTTTTCATACCCTGATGTGACTGAATGGTTCGGCCACAAGGACCACACCGCGCCCACCGCAGACGTTTGCGATTGAGAATTCACAAAGTACGGATAAGCAGTGACCGCGGCATTCAGCTTGTCTTCTTGCTGGCCCACCGACACATCAAGCAGCAAATCTCTGCTGGCTTTGTAACTGGCGCTCAGCAATGCATTGCGCAGCACACTCTTAGATTCATCTGCCTGATTGGCAGGCCCCCATTGGCTGTCATATTGCACAGTGGCGTGTGTTTCACGGACCATTAAACCAACGCGACCTGCGTCATAGTCTTGTGAAAAATTGACCGCATTGGATTGGCGTGTGTAGCCATCGCGATCTGGGTTGGTGTCAGGTCTTTGCACTGGGTTAAGGGCGTTGAAACCTTTGCTGTCGATTTTTTCAGACGACGCATTGACACCAAAACCTGACGCCCATTTTTGACCTGCACTGACTTGAGCGCTTTTGTAACTGTTAGAACCCACTTGCCCAGAAGCCTCTAACCAAGGGCCTTTCGAGCCTTCACCCGAATTGTTGCGTGTGAAAATTTGAATCACGCCGCCCAAAGCAGCACTGCCATACAAACTCGACACATTGCCACGCACCACCTCAATGCGCTCAATGCCATTCAAAGGCAAATGTTCTAGCGCGGCCAAATTGAAGTTCAGGTTGTTCATGGGCAAGCCATCCACCAACACCAAGGCATGACGCGATTCCGCGCCGCGCATGAACAAGGTGGCCACACCGCCCATGCCGCCAGACTGCGTCACTTCCATGCCTGCCAAATTTTGTAGCAGAGAAGGTACATCTTTGGCCATCGTGCGTTCAATGTCAGCACGCGTGATGAGCGTGACATCGGGCAGCGCATCTTGTGCGCGTTGTAGCATGCGACTGGCCGTGATGACAGCATCGGGTAACAGGGTTTGAGAAAAAGCAAGGGGCGACACGGCCAAGCTGACCACAAGGACTTTGCGTGCGAATTTCATGAATAACCTAAGCATCCAGTGTTCTCACCGCCTTCCCCGACAGTGCATGAACGATAGGCCTCTCTTGAGAGAGACCGCCTAGTTGGCCGGTATCCGGGCTAAGCAGAACAACCTTCAGCGCCTTCCCAAGCACCTGTTTCAGAGCGCTCAGTGGCAATTGTTGAAAGCGGGGCAAAATGCCCGTCTGCTGACCGTTGCGGGGGCAGCGCAGGTCAAGTTCACCCCGTAGGGGCTCGCTCTCCTGCTTCCCGTTGAACTGAGGTTTGTGAACCAAACCCCGAGCACCAACGAATGACATTGTAAGATGTGAACTTGCACCAAACCTACAATGAGTGACTTTACAATTCATCTGACATGACGAATCCCACTACCGTCGACCAAATTGCAGATCGTGTGGAGCACCTCCTGCTCCGCCATGAAGAGCTGCAAAAGACCAATGCACTGCTGCACCAGCAAGTGCTGGCCCTCTCTCACGAGCGCGACTTGCTCAAGTCCAAATTGGCGGCCGCGCGCTCCCGGGTGGATGCTCTGATAGAGCGTCTGCCTCAAAACTCCCCCACCGACGCCGACTCATGAGCACCAAACAACTCGAAGTTCAAATCATGGGCCAAAGCTACTTGTTGGGCTGCCCTGAAGGCGGTGAAGCCCGATTGTTGGCAGCCGTCGACAAAGTAGACCAAGCCATGTGCAAGGTGCGAGACGCCGGAAAAATCAAAGCGCGCGATCGCATTGCGGTGTTGGCGGCTCTGAATTTGGCTTTTGAACAAACCGAATCTGCAGCCAGCGCAGAATCAGAATCAGCCATTCAAACAACTCAAGCAGCCCCTTTCAGTGACTCCGACCGTGAACGCCTTGGTCAGTTGCTCAAAAAGCTCGATCAAGCCCTTCACCAAGACGGTCAACTGATTTAAGTTCACGCCAGTCTGTTCAACTCAGCCTACAATTGCGCTGTCTGCGGTGCATGCTGGGCTTTATATTTCCTTGAACCAATGCTCTTAGAGCCCGGGCTTGGTACATTGTCTGGTGAGCGTGATCGTCTCGCGTCAGATGAACCCAACGCCAGTCTGCCCTCGCCCACCTGAACCCCGGTTCAGGATGCCGGTCCAGTGGCACTTGCAGACACCTTTTTTTAACTCCAAGCGATTCCAATTCACATGTTTTTAGAACCCACACTCATCATTGAATTAGGCATCTTAGGACTCATCACAGGATTTTTGGCAGGCCTTTTGGGCATTGGCGGCGGTATGGTCATGGTGCCGTTTCTCACTATGATGCTGAGCGACCGCGGCGTATCTCCCGACTTAGCCGTCAAAATGGCCATTGCCACCTCCATGGGCACAATCATTTTTACGTCCATTTCCAGTGTTCGCGCCCACCATAAAAAAGGGGCTGTGCGTTGGGAATTGGTAAAGGGCCTTTCACCTGGCATTGTTCTGGGAAGTTTCTTGGCGAGCATGGGCGCATTTGCGGCACTTAAAGGCTCTTACTTGGCTTTGTTCTTTGCGCTTTTTGTAGGCTTCTCTGCCACACAAATGTTTTTAGACAAAAAGCCTGCCCCTTCCCGCCAAGTACCTGGAACGCCAGGCTTATTGGGGGCCGGTGGTGTCATTGGCTTCCTGTCTGGCATGGTTGGAGCAGGCGGCGGTTTCGTGAGCGTTCCGTTTATGGCTTGGTGCAATGTGGCCATTCACAATGCGGTGGCCACCAGTTCAGCTTTGGGATTTCCTATTGCGTTGGCCAATGTAATAGGTTATGTTGTGTCAGGTCAAAACGTGCCTAACTTGCCAGAACTTAGCGTCGGGTATTTGTGGCTACCCGGCTTGGTGGTCATCGCCAGTTGCAGCGTTTTCATGGCACCCTTAGGTGCCAGTGCTGCGCACAAATTGCCTGTTAAACAGCTTAAGCGTATCTTTGCAAGCGTGCTTTATTTGCTGGCTGCCTACATGCTTTACAAAGGTTTCACAGCCTAATTGGACTTGAACCTCGTCTATTTTATAAAGAGGCTTGTTCTAGCTCACGCACCAAGGCGCTTGGTTATGGGCCAAACTCATCCATAAAGCCTGACCAGAAGTCAAAGCCAGCGCAATGCCTGCAAGGCGGGTGCCCCAAGCGCCATCTCCCAAATCTTTGAGCCTCAAAAGCAACCAAGGCGCAAAGCCCAAACTGACAACACTGCCTAACGCAAAACAGGCCATGGTGATTGCGCCTTCCAAAGCATTGCCCGTCAGCGCGGCCACCATCAGGGCGGAATAAAGCAAGCCGCATGGCATCAGTGACCACAAGACTCCCACTGCGGCAGGGGCGACTGTTCCTAATTTTGAGTTGAGCTTGCGAATTTTGGACCACAGTTGTTGCGCGCTTTGGTCAAGCCAAACAGGTTGCCTGGCTTGCCACACCAGCAGCAAACCCAAAATAATGGCGACCACATGCAGCATGCTCCAAACAGGCCTGAGCGCAGCAGACTCCACTGTGAGCCAGCCCAAAGCTTGCACGCTGAAAGCCGCTAAAGCGCCCATCAGACTGTAGCCAAAGAAGCGGCCCACCTGAAAAGAAACCAATGCCCTGTTTGAATGTGGGCCTGCGGCATGACCGATGCCCGCGCAAGCTGCGCCGCACATGGCCACACAATGGGGGCCGCCGGCCAATCCCATGATCAATGCCGTGAGCGCTAATGAAGTCTGCATTCAGCGATTGTGAACTTCTAAAGTACTTTTTAGATGATTTTTGAAAATCGGGTTCGGTTGCGATCGGTTTGCAAAAATTTGTCAAACACCATGGCCACACCTCGTACAAAAAACCAGCCTGTCGGTGTGACTTGCAATCCGCCATCCGTCAGCTCAACCAAACCTTGTGTTTGCAAACTTTTTAGTTGGCTGAATTCAGAAGTGAAGTATTTTTTGGCATCAATCAGCCATGCTTCACTGAATGAAGCGAAATCAATCTGTCCTTGGCACATGATGGTCATGATCCAGGCACGGCGGATCATGTCATCGCGCGACAAAACGAGACCCTTCACAACTGGCAATTGACCTTGCTCCAACATGTCCACATACTCTGCCATGGTCTTGGCATTTTGGCTGTAGGTTCCACCCATTCGACCGATGGCTGACACGCCTAGACCCAACAGATCGCAATCGGGTTGAGTGCTATAGCCTTGAAAGTTTCGGTGCAAGCGGCCTTGCCTTTTGGCCACAGCCAAAGCATCTTCTGGCAATGCAAAATGGTCCATGCCCACATACACAAAGCCGGCATTCATCAGCGCATCCATCGACCTGGACAACATGTCAATCTTGTGAGATGCAGTCGGTAACTCTGCCGCCGCAATACGGCGCTGAGGCTTGAAGCGTTCGGGTAAATGTGCGTAGGCATAAAGCGCAATGCGATCGGGCCGCAATTCATTGACTTGGGCCAACGTCCGATCAAAGGACTCCGGCGTTTGCATGGGCAAGCCATAAATCAAATCAATGTTGATGGATTCAAAGCCGATCTTGCGGGCCGATTCCACCAAGGCAAACACTTGGGCTGCGGGTTGAATTCGATGAACTGCCTTTTGCACTTCAGGATCAAAGTCTTGAACACCAAAGCTCAGGCGATTGAAACCCAATTCAAACAAAAAAGCCAATCGTTCGCCGTTCACAGTTCGGGGGTCAACCTCCACCGAATATTCTCCGCCAGCTGTCAAGTTAAAACTCCGTTTGAGCATGGTCATGAGTTCACCCAATTCAGCATCGCTTAAAAAAGTGGGCGTACCGCCCCCCAAATGCAACTGACTGACGGATTGACCTGTACCCATGATTGCTGTGTAAAGCGCTACCTCGCGCGTCAGAAAGTGCAAGTAAGGCGCTGCTAGCTCGTGGTGCTTGGTGATGATTTTGTGACAAGCGCAGTAATAACAAAGTGATTCGCAAAAAGGAATGTGCACATAAAGTGACAACGGCTTGTTTGTTGACCCAATACCTTGCGTGCGAAATTCAAGCGCATGCTTCAAATCGACCTGCGAAAAGGCCTCAACAAATCGATCTGCCGTTGGATAGGATGTGTAACGAGGACCAGGGACATCAAATTGAGTAAGCAATTCGGTGGTTAAGAAGGACATACAGATTTTTTTCCAAGACTGACATTTTTCTAGGATGGGTTTAATGTGCCTTTTACTTCATGGCCTAAACTTGACATAAATCAAGTTTTGAACAAATTGACGCGCAAAAATGAGTTTTGTGAAAGTTTGAGATGAATCAAAAGCAGTAACTAGGTTTAAGCTCAAGCCTTGACTTGCCGCAATGTCAAACTTTTCAAATCGAGAACGCCATGAAACCTGAAGCCATCAAAGTCGCATGCTCCAACTGCAACTTGCGCGAACTCTGCATGCCCATGGGCTTGTCTGAACACGATTTAGAACGCTTAGACGATTTGGTCGCCACACGGCGCAAAGTCAAAAGAGGCACAACTCTTTTTAGCAATGGCGACAAATTTACGTCGCTGTATGCCATTCGCACAGGCTTCTTCAAAACCTGCTTGGCATCCGAAGATGGACGCGATCAGGTCACAGGCTTCCAAATGGCAGGCGAAATCATTGGCCTCGACGGCATTGTGAGCGATCAACACAGCTGCGATGCCGTGGCCTTAGAAGACGCAGAAGTCTGCGTCATGCCCTTCGACCGCATTGAAGAAATTTCACGCGAGGTGACGGCCCTGCAACACCATGTGCACAAAATCATGTCGCGTGAAATTGTGCGTGAGCACGGGGTGATGTTGCTGTTGGGCAGCATGCGCGCTGAGGAACGTTTGGCGGCTTTTTTGTTGAATTTGGTTCAGCGCTTGCACTCCCGTGGGTTTTCACAAACCGAATTGGTTTTAAGAATGACGCGCGAAGAAATAGGCAGTTACCTAGGCCTCAAGCTTGAAACTGTTAGCCGCACATTTTCTAAGTTTGTAGACGATGGCATCGTAGAAGTTAAACAGCGGCACGTGCGCATCTTGGACACAGAAGCACTTCAGGGCATTGTCAACTCACATCCGCAATGCCATTAAAGTCAATGCTCAATGATTGACTTCAAAGGGCGACAATGAAAGCAGGATGGTCAGGCTGCTAGACAGCATGGCCAACGCCCAAAATACAAAAAAGGACACGGCATAAATTCCTTGCCGGGAAAGCGGCATGTATTGTCCAAACCAGTGCATGCTTTCGGGGTCAAACATGCCAAACACTACCGCCTCTAAAAGTCCCGCTACTAAAAATGCGGGCCATACGATCCACATGAGCCTTTGAGCATGCATGTTTGTCTCCTTGTCGATGTTTGTCAGTGAACGCGATCAGTACTTATTTTTTTGGCTCAGGCACAACACCGGTGCTGGCATGATTGCGGGCTTGCATGGCAGGGGCCATGGCAGCTTCTAACTTCGCCTTTTTTTCCAATGCATTGCGCGGATAGAGTGTCTCTGTGGGTAGCACGGGATCCGGAATGGTGATGGCCAAGTAAAGGGTGGCAAAGGCAGCCACCACCACGATCGCGGGGCCCGCAATGACCATCCAAACCATGCCAAATGACCACCAAGGTTTGGACTCTGAAGTGCTTGGGTTTGAAGTGTTTAAGTTTGTGAGCCTACTTGAGTTCATGAGTTTCTTTCCATGATTAGCGGGGTACAAGAAATACCGATTTTTCTTCAATTTTTTCTTGGCTCATTTCATCATCGCCAAATGCTTGGATGCTAAAAAGCACGGGGTAAGTTCCCGCTGCAGCCGATTCGTATGGAACTTGCAACCGAACAGACACCCAACGTGATTGGGTTGACTCAACCACAAAGTTTTCTGACTCAGTGAACACTTTCAAGCCCTGCATTCCTTTAGCGGTGATTCTGAAATGGTGTCGCTTTTCTGCAGAATTCATAATTTGCAGTCGGTACACATTTTCAATGTTGCCACCACTCACAATGCGAGCCAACGCGGCGCGATCGCGAACCACATCAACTTTGAAAGAATTGCGTTCGTGCAAACTTTCAAATAAAAGTGCAAAAACCAAGACCAAAATGCCTGAGTAAACAAGGACACGTGGCCGGAATACATGGCGCATTGTTTGGCTCGGGGTCCAATGATTTTCCATCGCGTGTTGCGTAGAGAATTTAACCAACCCGCGCGGGTAGCCTACTTTGTCCATGACAGTGTTGCACACGTCGGCACAGGCACCGCAGCCAATGCATTCGTATTGCAAGCCATTTCGAATATCAATGCCTGTGGGGCATACCTGCACACACAAACTACAGTCGACGCAGGCACCTAAATTCAGGCTAGAGATATCTGCCTTTTTGGATCTTGAGCCCCGAGGCTCACCTCGCTCTGAATCGTAAGTGACGATCAGCGTGTCTTTGTCAAACATGGCACTTTGAAAGCGCGCATAGGGGCACATGTATTTGCACACCTGCTCGCGCATGAAACCCGCATTGCCATAGGTTGCAAAGCCATAAAAGAAAACCCAGAAAACTTCCCAAAACGACATCGTGTCCAAAAAGAACGCCATACCGAGGTTGCGAATGGGCGTGAAATAACCCACAAAGGTAAAGCCCGTCCACATCGAAAAACCAATCCAGAGAAAATGTTTGTACCATTTCTTGACAAGTTTCTCGAGCGAGAAATCTTGCGAATCAAGGCGCATGCGTGCGGTTCTGTCACCTTCCACTTTGCGCTCAATCCACATGAAAATTTCGCTGTAAACGGTTTGAGGGCAGGCAAAGCCACACCACAACCGACCCGCAATGGCCGTAAACAAAAACAATGAAAAAGCAGCAATGACCAAAAAGCCGGTGAGGTAGATAAAGTCTTGAGGGTAAAGAACAATGCCCAACACATAAAAGCGACGAGCTTCTAAATCGAACAGGACGGCCTGACGATGTCCCCACTCCAACCAAGGCAGGCCGTAAAAGATGATTTGCGTCAGAAAAATAAACACCCAGCGCCACTTGGCAAAAATGCCTTGAACGCTGCGCGGATAAATTTTTTGATGCGCTTGGTAAAGCTCACCCCAGGCCCCCTGCTCTGAATCATCTGAAGGCGTTACCATCATCAGCCACCTATTTATTGGGTGATCACTTGGTTGGCATTGTTGGACAAGCCCCAAACATAGGAGGCCAACACATGCAACTGGGCATTGGTCAGCTTGCCAGCTTGCGCAGGCATTTGATTCACTTTGCCATTGTTGATCATGGCCACAATGGCGTTTTCACCCCAGCCATGCAACCAGATGTCATCGGTTAAGTTAGGCGCGCCAAAGCCTGATTGCCTTTGCCATCGGTACCATGGCAAGCTGCACAGGTTGAGAACTTAGGCTTGCCCAATGCCGCTTTTAAAGAGTCGTGAGGACTGTTAGACAAACTCAACACATACTGCGCCACATTGCGAACATCCTCGGGAGTGCCTACTGCAGCCGCCATGGGGGGCATGTTGCCAATGCGCCCTTTGAGCAAGCTTTCTTGAATGTTTTCATGCGATCCGCCATGCAGCCAGTCTTTGTCAGTCAAATTGGGAAAGCCTTTGCTGCCGCGAGCATCTGAGCCATGGCACTGGGCGCAGTTGTTCATGAACAAGCGATCACCGATGGCCATGGCCTGTGGGTCTTTGGCCACTTCTTCGGGTGGCATGCCTGCAAATTTGGCATACATCGGTTCAAGCTCTTTGTTGGCTTTGGCCACCTCTGCTTCATATTGGCCATTTGACGTCCAAGCCAATTGACCAGGGTGCGATCCTAAGCCTGGATACAAGGCCAAATAGCCAAATGAAAAGAAGATGGTGATTAAAAACAATCCAACCCACCAGCGTGGCAAGGGGTTGTTCATCTCTTGCAAGTCACCGTCCCAAACGTGGCCGGTGGTGTTGTCGCTGTCGGTCATGGCCTTGGCTTTGCCGCTGAAGTACAAAAGCAGCAAGCAGGCCACAATGCCGACCAATGAAATACCGGCCACATACACAGACCAGAAATTGTTGGTGAAGTCACTCATTTCAGATTCTCTTTCTATTCGTTGATCTGGGGTCTTCAGTCGTCTTGGCCGAAAGGCAACTTGGCTGCCTCTTCAAACTCAGCGGTACGGCGCTTAGACAAGGTCCAAACCACAATGCCAATGAACAGAATGAAGGTGACCACGGTCACGGCCGATCGAAGGGTATTGACGTCCATGGTTGGTGCGACCTTTACTTGCGGTGAATGCCCATGACTTGCAAGTAAGCAATCACGGCATCTAACTCTGTTTTGCCTTGAACTTCTTCAGTGGCCTTGGCAATTTCTTCGTCGCTGTAAGGCGCACCCAATGTCCGCAAACCACGCATGTGCGTTGGCAAACTGACGCCATCGACGGGGGTTTTTTCCAACCAAGAATAAGCAGGCATATTGGATTCAGGCACCACATCGCGCGGGTTGGTGAGATGAATTCGGTGCCATTCATCAGAGTATTTGCCGCCCACCCTTGCGAGATCAGGGCCAGTGCGCTTGCTGCCCCATTGGAAGGGGTGGTCGTACACAAACTCGCCAGCGACCGAGTAAGGCCCATAACGCATGGTTTCGGCACGGAAGGGGCGAATCATTTGGGAGTGACAGTTGTAGCAACCTTCACGCACATAAATATCGCGGCCCGCCACTTGCAGAGCGGTGTAAGGCATTAAGCCTGGTATGGCTTGCGTGGTTGATTTCTGAAAAAACAGGGGCACGATTTCAACCATACCGCCCGCCAACAACACCAACAAGATCAACACAATCATGAGGAAATTGTTGGTTTCAATTTTCTCGTGGGACAAACCGCCACCGGAATTTGAAGGATCAGACATCTTATTTTTCTCCTGATGCGCTTAAGCGGATGCCCCAGCTGGGACTGTCATGTGGATGTGAGCGGCTGTAATGGGCACATCCACCGCATTGCCGTTGGTGGCAGTTTTCAGGGTGTTCCACAGCATGATCAGCATGCCGCTCAAATACAGCAGGCCCCCTAAAAATCGCAACACATAGAAGGGGTACGTGGCTTTGACGGACTCAACAAAGGTGTAGGTCAAGGTGCCATCTGGATTGACAGAACGCCACATCAAACCCTGCATCACGCCGGCAATCCACATGGCTGCGATGTAAATCACAATGCCAACGGTGGCAATCCAAAAGTGCACTTCAATGGCCTTCACGCTGTACATTTTTTTCTGACCAAACAAGCGCGGAATCAGGTAGTACATGGTGCCCATGGTGACCAAGCCCACCCAACCCAAAGCGCCAGAGTGCACGTGACCCACAGTCCAGTCGGTGTAGTGCGACAAAGCATTGACCGTTTTGATGGACATCATGGGGCCTTCGAAGGTGGACATGCCGTAGAAGGACAAGGACACAATGAGGAAGCGAAGCACGGGGTCGTCGCGCAGTTTGTGCCATGCACCAGACAAAGTCATGACGCCATTGATCATGCCGCCCCAACTGGGCGCCAACAAAATGAGGGAGAACACCATGCCAAGCGACTGCGTCCAATCGGGCAACGCGGTGTAGTGCAGGTGGTGAGGGCCCGCCCACATGTAGGTGAAGATGAGTGCCCAAAAGTGCACGATCGACAAGCGGTAGCTGTAGACGGGTCTTTCGGCTTGCTTTGGAATGAAGTAGTACATCATGCCCAAGAAGCCTGCGGTTAAAAAGAAACCTACCGCATTGTGGCCATACCACCATTGCACCATGGCATCTTGCACACCGGCATAGGCAGAATAGGATTTCATGAGACCGACAGGCATGGCTGCGCTGTTCACTAAATGCAGAAGCGCCACTGCAATGATGAAGGCGCCGAAGAACCAGTTGGCCACGTAAATGTGGCGAACCTTGCGCGTACCCACCGTACCAAAAAACACCACCGCATAGGACACCCAAACCAAGGTGATCAGAATGTCAATGGGCCACTCGAGTTCAGCATATTCTTTGCCGCTGGTGTAGCCCATGGGCAGTGAAATCGCAGCAGCCAAAATGACCAATTGCCAACCCCAAAAAGTGAAACTGGCCAGCTTGTCGTTGAACAATCTAACGTGACAAGTTCGTTGCACCACGTAGTAAGAGGAAGCAAAGAGCCCGCAACCGCCAAATGCAAAAATGACAGCATTGGTGTGCAAGGGCCGCAACCTGCCATAGCTGAGCCATGGAATTCCTAAATTCAATTCAGGCCAAGTTAATTGGGCTGCAATGATCACGCCAACCAGCATGCCCACCACACCCCACACCACCGTCATGATGGCAAACTGTCTGACAACCGTATCGTTGTAGACCGTTGCCTGCGCATTGGCAAATTTCATTTTCACCTCGTCAAAAATTACGAGATCAGTTTCGCAGTCAAGGGCTCAATCGACTTTGACTTGCGTCAATCATTTCGAAGAATTCGCTCGCCCTCTGCTTCGATGTCTTCAAATTGACCTTGGTTGACAGCCCACCACAGGCCTGCCAATATAAAAAACACCAAGGCAACCGACAAAGGAATCAACAAATAAAGAATGTCCATGACGTTTTGCCTGCCTATTCAATTTGAAGTGGTTTTGCAAGTCGCATGGCGTTGCAGACAACGCCCATTGAACTGCAAGCCATGCCCAAGCCTGCCAACCAGGCGGGCAGGTAACCCAACATCGCCAAGGGCACACATGCCAAGTTATAGACCCCAGCCCAAGCAAGGTTCTGCTTCACAATGTGCATGGTTTGTTGGCTGACTTGGATGCTTGCGACCAGTGGCTTCAAATCACTGGCCATGAAAACGAAATCGGCTTTGGACTGTGCCAAGGGCAGCGACTGCCCTAGCGCAAACGATACATCTGCACCTGCCAAAACGGGGCCGTCGTTCAAACCATCGCCCACCATGGCCACACAATGACCCAGCGATTGCGCAAGCTTGACTTGCCTCAGTTTTTCTTCGGGGGAGCAAGCGCCTTGTGCATCCTTGATTTGCAAACGCTGCGCCACTTGCGCAACAGACGCCGGACCATCTCCCGACAAAATGCGAACACGCAATCCCATTTTTTCAAGCGCGCGGAGCGTGGTTTGAGCCTCTGCTCGCACCGTCTCTGAAAACTCAAATGTTGCCAGCCAGCCTTCTTCGTCACTCAAACAGGCATGCAAAACTTCTGGTGGGTTCGATGGCAAACTACAAAAAGCTGCAGAGCCCAAGCGCAATGTTTTGCGATCCTCTGCGCCCGATATTGAATCTACATTGACAAGTGTGGCTTGCACACCTTGACCCACAAATTCTTGAAGATTTTCTAACACCGTTGGCTGGTCGCTCCTATTCACATTCACATTGAAATGAGAATATAAATTCGCTTGAACCAACGCCTTTGAGACAGGATGCAATGAGTGCGTTGCCAATTCGGCTGCCCTCCGCAAAGCCTGGCCTGGCAACACCCCTGCTCGGGTGGTGATGTGCTCCAAACTGAAATTCTCTTGTGTCAATGTGCCTGTCTTGTCAAAAATAACCGTATCGACCTTGGCCAAGGTTTGCAAAGCTTGCAAGCGTCTGAGCAACACACCGCCCTTTGCCAATGCACCCGCAGTCGATAACATGGCGGCAGGTGTTGCCAAAGACAAAGCGCAAGGGCAAGTCACAATGAGCACAGAAACCGCCACCATGAGTGCGTGTGCAGGGCTTTGTTGCCAGCCCCAAAGTGCCGCAAAGCCAGCTGCCAAAAGCACGCCCCACAAAAATGGCTTGGCCACTCGATCGGCCATCAATGCCATGTTGGGTTTTGACACCGACGCACTTTCCATCAAAGCCACCATCTGACCAAAACGAGTTTGCTTGCCAAGTGATTGCACTTGAACTTCGACGCTTGCAGTCAGGTTCAAACTACCCGCTAAAACGCCGTCACCTGTACACCTTCGCAAGGGTCTTGACTCACCCGTCAAAAGCGCTTCGTCCACCTGAGTTTCGCCTTTGACAATTTGCGCGTCAGCGGCAAAGGCTTCACCGGCTAACACTTGAATGACGTCATTCAATCTGACGTGGCGCAAGGTGATCAATTCCCAGTGTCCCTGACTTGTTTTTCGGTGAACGGCATCAGGCAAACGGTTCATGACCGCTTCCAAGGCACCCGCCGTTTGGTCTCGCATGCGCAGCTCTAACCATCGTCCCATGAGCAGAAAAAAAACAAACATGGTGAAAGAATCAAAGTAAACCTCAGCGCCAAACGTTCCAAAGGGTTCAAAGGTGCCAAGGGTGCTCACCCCAAAAGTCACCAACATGCCAATGGCCACAGGCAGATCCATGCTGATTGTTTGGTGTTTTAAATCACGCCAAGCCGACGTGAAAAATGGCATGCATGAGAAAAACAAGACTGGCAAAGACAAGACCCAAGAGGCCCATCTCAAAAGTTGCACCATGTCTGGCGCCATGTCGGCGGGGTGACTCAGGTAAACGGGCGTGGCATACATCATGACCTGCATCATGCAAAGTCCAGCAACCCCTAGGCGCCACAGCATCTTGCGTGCATCTTCACGCCTGACTTCGTTGGCCAATGAATCATTGGCAGGTACTGTGCGGTAGCCCATGTGGGCAACCGCCTGCATCCACTGAGAAGGCTTGGTCGTGTCTGAAGACCACACAATTCGGCCCCTGTGACTTCCGGCACTGATTTGCGCTGAGATCACGCCAGGAACCGTCAGCAAGGCCTCTTCAATGTTGATGGCACAAGCCGTGCAATGCATGCCTTCATACACCACACTGGAAGCCCAGACATTCGGGCTGGCTTGAATCGGCTGGCTGAAGTCAGACCACTCTTGCTCATGGTCTAGCAAGGTCCATGCTGTGGTGCAAACCTTCGGTGTGTTGAAAGCCTGCACATCCAATGAGATTGCTGGAGTGGACATGCGCAGAAGATATGCCAAACAGCTTGCCAAGAACTTGATCTAAATCAAGACGCACAAATTTGAGAGTTTTAAGCTTTGCGCATCAATTCAAAAAGGAGCCCATCATGTATGAACGTATTCTGGTTGCCACAGACGGATCTTCGTTGTCAAAGAAAGCCGTTGCCAGCGCCATCGGACTGGCCGTCAAATGCGGCGCTGAGCTCATTGCACTGAAAGTGGTTCCGCGTTACCCACAGGCCTACTTTGAAGGCAGCATTCCTTTGAACGCCAAAGATGTGGCGCGCATTGAAGCGCAATGGGCCGAAGAAGCTCAAGCGGCTGTGGATGCGGTGCAAAAAGCAGCGACCGCCAAAGGCCTCATCGCCAAAGGCGTTGTGAGCCGCTCGGACATTGTGTCAGACGCTATCATTGCAGGCGCCAAAAAACACAAGGCTGACTTGGTGGTCATGGCCTCGCATGGCCGCAAAGGCATCAAGCGCTTGCTCTTGGGTAGCGAAACACAACAAGTGCTGACCCACTGCCAAGTGCCCGTTTTGGTACTACGCTAAGAACAAATTTTTGTGCTGATCGCGCAATAAATTTTTCTGCACCTTGCCCATGGTGTTTCGGGGGAGCTCAGGGACCACGAAACATTTTTTGGGTATCTTGAAATTAGCCAACTGCGATTTCAAACTCGCAATGATGTGCTCAGGATTCAGTTGGGCACCAGGTTTTGCAATGACAACGGCCACGCCCACTTCGCCAAAATCTGGGTGCGGCACACCCACTAAGGCACTTTCGGCCACACCCGTCATCTCGTTGATGTAGCCTTCAATTTCAGCGGGGTAAACGTTGTAGCCACCACTGATGATCAAGTCCTTGCTGCGACCCACAATGACCACATAGCCTCGTTCATCGAACTTGCCCACATCGCCTGTTTTGAAAAAACCGTCGGCCGTAAATTCTTCTTTTGTTTTCTCGGGCATGCGCCAGTAAGCTTGAAACACATTGGGGCCCTTGACCTGAATGTTACCAATCTCACCCACTGGCAAGTTCTTGCCATCGTCGCCCTGAACTCTCAGTTGGACACCTGGCAAGGGGAATCCCACGGTGCCGCCACGGCGCTCACTTTGTCCATCATGGCGCTTGTCAGCGGCATAGGGGTTGGATGTGAGCATGACGGTTTCACTCATGCCATAGCGCTCCAAAATGGTGTGGCCGGTGCGTTGCTGCCATTCCGTGAAAGTTTCAATGAGCAAGGGGGCAGATCCTGCAATGAACAAACGCATGTTGCGAACAGCTTCTTTGTTCAGGGTGGGTTCGGCCAACATGCGCACATAAAGCGTGGGCACTCCCATGAACACCGTAGCCTCTGGCATTTTGGCAATGACCAATTTGGGATCGAACTTGGCCATCCAAATCATCTTGCTGCCATTGATCAGGGCGCCGTGAATGGCCACAAACAGACCGTGCACGTGAAAGATAGGCAAAGCGTGGATGAGCACATCGCCTTTTTTCCAACCCCAATAGGTTTTCAACATTTGTGCGTTGCTGAGCATGTTGCCATGGGTCAGCATGGCCCCTTTGCTTCTCCCAGTGGTGCCACTGGTGTACAAAATGGCAGCCAAATCATCGGCCGTTTGAACAGCCACTTTGTGCTGATCTTTTTGCTGTGCTGCTCGCTCTAGCAAAGTGCCCGTGCGATCGTCATTCAAAGTGAACACATGCTGCGTCCCTGCTTTGAATGCAATTTTGCTAACCCAACCAAAATTGGCACCCGAACACACCACCACCGCTGGCTCGGCATTGCCTATGAAATATTCAATTTCCGAGCTTTGATAGGCGGTGTTGAGTGGCAGAAAAACATACCCCGCGCGAAGCGTTGCCAAGTAGAGCATGAGCGCCTCGACAGACTTTTCAACCTGCACAGCAATGCGACTGCCCTTGGGCAGCTTCAAGCCATTGAGCAAGTTGGCCATCATGGCACTGGCTCGATCGAGATCTCGCCATGTGTAGTTCAAGCCTTGGTCTGTTTCAACCGCAATTGAATCTAGGTTTGCGGGGAATGCGGCTCTCAGGGCTGCAAACAAATTTTCTTGTGCCATCTTTAGTCCAACTTTGCGCCAGAGGCTTTCACCACTTGGCTCCATTTACGCAATTCGGTTTTAATGAATGCCTCAAATTGTGCACCTGTAAGATTGGGGAATTCTGCACCTTGTGCAGCCCAAACGGCTTTGGCTTCATCGGTTTGGCTGGCTTTGCGCACTTCCTCCACCATTCGAGTTTGTGCTTCAGCAGGCGTAGCTTTGGGAGCCCAGAGGCCATACCAAGTACTGACGGTGTAATCTGGCAAGCCCAATTCTGAAGAACAGGGCACGTCTGGAAAAGCAGGGTTGCGCTTAGTGCCCGACACCATCAGCGCCTTGATTCTGCCGCCTTTGATATGAGCCGCAGAAGAGCCCAGCCCATCAAACATCATGTCCACATTGCCTGCAATCAAGTCTTGCAATGCAGGGCCTGCGCCTCGGTAAGGAATGTGGGTAATGAAGGTCTGAGTTTGGAGCTTGAACAACTCACCTGCCAAATGGTGCGAAGTGCCACCACCCGCAGAGCCATAGTTCAATCGACCTGGGTTCTTTTTGACAAACTCCAAAAACTCTTGCAAGTTGTTGGCCGGTACTTTTTTGGGATTGACCACCAAAACTTGGGGCACGGCGGCTACCAAAATGAGAGGGACCAAATCACGCTCTAGGTCATATTCCAGTTTGGGATACATGCTGGGTGCTATGGTGTGATGTACGGCGCCCATGAAAAAATTGTAGCCATCTGGGGCTGCCTTGGCAGCGATGCCAGCACCCAAAGTACCGCCAGCGCCGCCCCTGTTGTCAATGATCAGTTGCTTGCCGGTGAGTTTAGAGAAAATAGCCGAAAGAGGACGCGCAAATGCATCTGTTCCACCCCCCGCTGGAAAAGGAACAACGAGGTTGACAGGTTTTGTGGGCCAAGTGGCTTGAGACCAAGCTGGCAGCGAAGCGGCCAGTGAAGCACCCACACTCCATTGCAAAAGATGTCGGCGCTGAACTTGATGATCAGATTGCTGCATGTTTGTCTCCTTTGATTAATTGTTTGAATGTCCTACTGTCTCACCTGAAAAAAATAGCAAATGTCTCTACACGTCTCTGGGCTTGTTGACTGCAAAATACAGAAACAGGCCAGCCAAAATCATGGGAACGCACAACCACTGCCCCATGCTAAATCCCAAAGACAGCAGTCCTAGATGTGCATCTGGTTCCCTAAAGAACTCAGCCACAAACCTCAAAATACCATAGCCCATTAAAAACACCGCAGAGACTTGACCCATTGGACGGTTTTTTCGGGCAAAAATCCAAAGAATGGCAAAGAGCAACAAGCCTTCTAACAAGAACTGGTAAAGCTGTGAGGGGTGGCGCGGAAAATCACCAGCACCTCTAAAAATCATGCCCCAGGGCAGTTCAGGGTCGGCTTGTCGACCCCACAACTCGCCGTTGATAAAGTTACCGATTCGACCTGCAGCCAAGCCAGTTGGCACACAAGGCGCCACAAAATCCATGACTTGAAAGAATGGGCGCCGACGGGTTTTGGCAAACCACACCATGGCGGCCATGACACCGAGCAAGCCCCCGTGAAAGCTCATGCCGCCTTGCCAAACGTAAGCCACCTCGAGAGGATGAGAAAAATAATAGGACGGCTGATAAAACACACAGTAACCAATGCGTCCGCCCAAGACCACACCCAAGACTCCCGCAAACAAGATGTCTTCGACATCCCGTACGTTCCAATGGGTAAGGCGCGCATATGGCAGGTGCCTGAGCCGTCTGGTTGCCAAGAAGAAGAACAGCGCAAACGCGG
>Ga0114979_10000866_pt1 | contig 20067 bp, 23 predicted proteins | sample S_140625_EF_Meta_FD_87315 | JGI IMG/M metagenome (GOLD analysis project Ga0114979, IMG submission 87315) | Freshwater microbial communities from Lake Simoncouche, Canada to study carbon cycling - S_140625_EF_MetaG | ecosystem: Environmental > Aquatic > Freshwater > Lake | place: Lake...
CCCCGCCCCCCCCGCCCACCCCCAAAGCCCTCCCCCCAAGATGACGCTCGTGCCCTCCCTGGCGCAACCCGTCTACGAGTACAGCGCCTTTGACTTTTACCGCAACTACCCCGCGGACCTCTACGCGTCGGCCCACGACGCCTGGAACTGCCGCGGCAACTGCCCCCGCCACCCGCTGATGGTGGGCGACGCCCTGGCCTTTCAGCTCTCCGTGGCCGGCGGCGTCAGCTGGGGCGACCTGGCCCTCTACGAGGAGCGCGACGCGGCCGCCGCCATGAGCGCAGCCGAGCGCGCGGCCCACCTCAAGCTCGCGGCCGAGCGCGACGCGGCCGAGGCCGCCGAGCGCGCGCTCACGGCCGAGTCCTCGCGCATGTTCAACTACGCGGAGTCCCAAAAGCTCCTGAACATGCGCGGCAAGGGCCGCGAGCGCCACCTCGCCAAGGTGGACGAGCCGTGCAAGTTCCTCTACTGCGACGAGCGCGCGCCCAAGAACACGTGGACCACCAACGCCAAGGGCGAGCGGTGCGCGCCCGTGCGCAAGGGCCTCACGGGCTCCGAGTGCTGGGCCCACGAGTACAACCACCCCAAGACGGGTGTGCGCATCACGCCGCACACGTGCAAGCGCCTACACCCCGGCGAGCCTGGCTGGCTCGCCGAGTGGAACACGGACCGCACGTTCCGCCCCGCGCCGCCGCCGCCCGTGGCCGACTTCTTCTCCGCGCGCGGCCTCGGCTCCAAGAAGGCCGACACCTCGGGCTGGTAGCTGCCCCACCTCACACCTCCCCCCCCCCCCCCCCCCCCCCCCCCCCCAAAAAAACACCCCAAAAACAATCCCCACAAAAATCCCCCCCCCCACAAAAAGAAACCCAGAAAAAAACGAAGGATCCTGCTCGGCAATACAGTGTTGGCTCAGTGTCGCGTGCGAGGCGAAGGAGAGGATTTTTCCATGTCCAAAAAGGGGGTCCTTTTTTGAAAGGGGCTAGCACCGCCGGCTGTGGCAGATGCCAGTCCGTACCCAGCGCTTGCCGCCGTAGAGCGCGTGGCGATAGTATTTGCACTTGAGGCACCCAAGCCCGTAGCTCTTCTGCTTGCCACACGTACAAATCATATCTAGCGCGCCCCCTTCCTGCTTGCGGTAGAGCCCGTCAATGAGGTACGCACGCACGACCGCCCGCCCCGCAACTATCTTTCTCCTGGACGTAGTTGCCGTATCAAGGGCGCTCATCGCCGCCATAAGGTCCTCCGTCGCGTCCAGTGCCTCTTCCGAGCGCCACACCATTTCGCTCGTCGTCATCTTCAGGGTAACTATCTGACCTGAATTCCGCCCCTTCAATTTTTTTCAGATATACACTCTTGGAAAGATGATATACTCTTGCGCCGCATATGCCGAAAAAATTGAACTCTGATTATCCAGCTTTTTATGTACCCCCCAAAATGCCCACGCCCTTCATCGCCCTCCCGCAAGACATGCTCCAGCACGAGATCAACCACTACCTCAACCCCGAGTCGCGCGCCGAGTTCAACGCCGTGCTCAAGCCCGACATGCGCGTATACAAGAAGCTGGCTCCCGACTACGCGCTCAAGCACGCCATCAAGGTGACCTTCAACTCTTACACGCGCATTGGCCTGCTGACCGACTATTTCATCAACGGCATTCACGGCACCGACTACCGCCGCTACAGCATGGCGCAGTGCGCCGAGAAGACGCTCATGCACCATTTTGACCTCTGGTTCAAGCCGCTCAACACGGTGGCCATCATGTACCAGCGCGGCCTCAAAGAGAAGCTTCTTAAGTCCATTGCGGCCTGGATGGAGGACGACCCGCACAATCTCCTTTACACCTCGCTCTTTGACGGCGGCGCGAAGCTGCGCTTGAAGGCGGCGGAGGCCTTGGAGGCGGTCAAGAAGATTCCCTTTCGCCACCACATCTCCATCGCCGACATGGACTTCTAGCGAAAAAATTGAAGGGGGCCGCCCGATTTTTTTATGTACCCAAAATGCCCATGCCCTTCACCGCCCTCCCGCAGGACATGCTCCAGCACATGATCAACCGCTTCCTCGACCCCGTGAGCCGCGCACACTTCAACGCAGTCCTTGAGCCCGAGGCGCGCGTGTACAAGAAGATGCCCAAGGACTTTGCCATCGCCTTTGACATCGAGGTAAAGCGCACCAAGTACGAAAGCATGGCCAAGCGCCTCCGCTTCCGCCTGAACCGCCTAGACTGGGGGGGATCGCACTATTTTGACTGGGAGAGCTCTAACCCCGCTCGCGCCGAGAAGGCGCTGAGGGCGATGTTTGCCTTCTTTCAGGCCCCCACGACCGCCATCATCTTTGCGTACAAGACAGGCCTGAGGGAGCAGATGGCGCAGATGGTCGGCGACTGGACCGAGGACGACGAGCTCTACACGTACATGCGCGACGGTGGAGCAGAGCTGAAGGCGCTCGCGGCACAGACACGCGACGTCATCCTGTCGCGCCCCTTCTTGCGCAACGTACACTTTGAGAAGCGCGTTTACCTCTAGAACTATTTTTCACAAAAAATTGACGAAGTTTGCGCTGGAAAATCCAGCACCCACCGAACACCTCAGAACCCCAAGATGTCTTCGCAGGCCGCACTCATCGCTGCCTTCTTCGGCCCCAACCCGCACCTGCGCACGCCCCTCTCGCCGCCGCGCGTGTTTCACGAGCTTCCCGCGCCCGTCGTCACCTTTGACGGCAAGACCTACACCATCACGATCTTTCGCAAGAACAGCACGTGGCTCAAGGAAAGCTTCCAGGAGTACACGCTCTCCGTCCACGAATGCCCCAAGAATAACGTCTCCTCTGACCTCATCTACTACCTCAAGGCTACTCCCTTTTCTGACGACCGCCCGCTTTTCATCTCTCTGGAGTCCAAGGAGGAGGCCGACGCCGTCGCCAAGGCGATTATGGAGGCGACGGCCGCACAGAAGGACGCTCTGTAGAACTATAAAAAATTGAAGGGACGCCGCCCCATTTTTTATGTACCCTCCAAAATGTCCATCTTTACGCGCCTCCCCCAGGACATGCTCCAACACGAAATCAACCGCTACCTTGACCCCAACTCGCGCGGCGACTTCAACGCCGTGCTCAAGTCCAGTGAGCGCATCTACAAGAAGTTCCCCACCGACTACGCGCTCAAGCACGCCATTCTCACAGCGCATAAGACTTGCCGCACCATTGTCTCGGAACTCTACTACAATCTTGAAAACATTGGCAGTGGCATTGTTGACTCGCGCGGCCTTAGCTTTGAAAAGAAGTCAGTCAAGTGCTTGCGCCGCCTCTTTGCTTTCTTCAAGAACCCGCACAACTCAGTCATCTTCATGTACATTTCAGACTTGAAGGACATCTCCGCAACTCTGATTACAAGTTTGGCAGAGTCCAATCTACAACTTTACTATTACCTGGACGCCCACCTTGTTGCTGAACTTAGGACTGAGGCTGCCTCGGTCTTGGCGTACGTTGCGACCATCGCAGAGTCTGGGCGCAGTATGACTCTCACGGACTACAAAAGCATCTACTGAGATTTTCCGCCGAAAAAAATTGAACGGGCGGCGGCCCTATTTTTTAGTACCCCCGCAAGACACAAGCAAGAATGTCCGTCGCCCTCAACAAGACCATCGCCGCCAAGACGTCCGACATTGCCAAGATGGAGCGCGCGCTGAAGGCGCACAACGACCACATCAACTACCTCATCGGCACCTTTCAGCAGGAGATTTACGACCTCAACATCAAGCTGCAGCTCGCCGAGATGGAGGAGGAGGACGACGAGGGCTGGAACTCACGGCCGGCCTTGCTCTGTAAGCACACGGTGACATACAAGAGCGGTGGCGAGAGCTGGACGTTGCCGCACTCGCCGGTCGTGCGCCCCGCAACGCCCACACCCGAGGAGCTCAGCGTGATTCCCCTCACGGCTCCGACGGACTCGCTCAAGCTCAAGGAGCTGGAGCAGCGCTTTCCTGGCGCAAACTTTGTCCTGTCAACGCCTTTCAAGCAGTACGTGCTAGAGTACTTTCCTGACATGTCAGGCATGGACAAGATTCTTAACAAGAATACGATGCTTGCCTACTCTAGCTTCAGCGACTTTACTCACAACAAGGTCAATCTTATGGCAGAGTGGAAGGGTATGTACATTGACCTCTCGCACCTCTTCTAGGAACCTACTACACAAAATTCATTTTTTTCCGAAAAAATTGAACATGTACTACTACTAACTAATAGTACCCTCGCAAGAATGAACATCTCGCCCAAGCCCGTGGACATGCCGAAGCCGAAGCTCCGCATCCGCATTCCGCCGCTGCCCTCCGAAGATGAGATTTTTAGGAGCTCCGTAGAGAGCCCCTGTACGCCTATCGTGCGGAAAATTCTACCGGCTATTAAAACCCTGCTCCAGAAACAGTGGTTTTGTACCAAGAGTTAGACATTGGCGGCAAAAAAATTGAACGGATAAATCCAGGTATTTTTTTACACACGCAAGATGGACACGCATTTCAAGGACCGCGCAAGCATGGAGGCCTTTCTCACGACCACGATCGCCACGCTTGATGATGCGGCTCTGAAAGTAGCAATTACTGCCATGCTCGGCACCGTACAGAAGAAGGCCGAGGTAACGGTTGAGCCCCCTCCGCCGCGCGCCGAGAAACTTGCCGTAACGGTAAAGGAAGCGCCACTGAGCTCGGACAACGATGCCGACATCAAGAAGGTGATGAAGGAAATGCGCATGGACTGGGAGGATGCGTGGATCTACATTCGGTGCATTGAGCTGGAGGATGGGGCGTCTATCTGTTGCTCTGAGGAGTGCGAGGACCACTCCTCCGCCATTGACGAGCTTGTTGAGTCTGCAAAGATCGGCAAGAAGAAGCGTAATGCTAGGCGCCTTGGCGCGGGGCGCCCCGTTTCTGATGATGACGATACGGACGACGAGTCAAATGAGAAGGACCGACGTTGAGGCTTACAAGCGCCCACCGCGTGTCCGAGACGCTGACTACAACTGGCCTTATATGCGCTGTAAGAACATTGTAGGACTGCTTATGCGCGGTAAGAAGATTCCAACTAGTCATTATGGACTTCTAGAGTATATCTCCAAGATTAAAAAGGTATCCATTCAGGACCTTAAGGGGATTAGCCCCCACGTCTACTTCAAGGGCGACCTTCGTGTAGCAGGGGTACTCAATTATCTGAAGCGTTAGATTAATTATATCCTATTACAATATATTTTTTCGCATGTGCCGAAAAAAATTGAACGGCGTTCGGCCCGCCGACATACTTACCCACAAAACACCATGGCCTTCACGATGTCCGAGTACGCAAGCGCCAAGATCGTCCTTGCTGAGATGAAGACGAAGGCCGATCACGCAAAGCTTCTTGCGCAGATGGCAGAGCTTGAGTACAATACGATGAACGCGCACTTCTTGAATATGAAGGACAAGGTTCTTCAGCTTAAGAAGGACCTACAGAAGATTGATGACAGTGTCTTGCCCGCACACCCTTATGACAGCCCTGAGTCTCGTCGCCTTCACAACAACTCTCTTAAGCAGGCCTCCCGTGAGCGCCTTATTCTTCTTGGACTGGACAATAGGCGCACGGAATCTGACCGCATTCAGGAGCGTGTTGACGATGCGGTAATGATGCGGTCTATGCCGTCAGAGGCGGCACTTGAGTGGCTAAAGAACAAGGAGGCAGAGCGTGAACTGGCCACTAAGGAGAAGCGTAAGGAGACTAAGAGGATTGTCAATGAAGTCTACGCCTTTCTGAGTGAGATTGAGTAGGCCCCCTAAAAACCACTATTTTTTCCTGTATAAAAAAATTGATTATAATATAACCCACCTTATAACTAAGGCTATGGATTCCAAGCATACAATGACTGAGCACCAGAAGTACCTAATCGCTGTATTTGAGCTGTGGAATGTAGATGATTCAGAGATTGATATTCAGACCCTATGTTCAGAACTTATGTGCTACTATTGTGGACATTTGTCAGAAGCGTGTCTCTGTGGAGAATATTAGACCGGCATCTTTGCCCAAGTGCGTTGTCCTGTAGGACGAATATTATCAGAAAGTCCAACTTCTTCAATTCTTATCCAAGCAAACTGAGGGGTAGTTGCGTGAAGACGCAGGGCGCCACCATTACAACTATGTTCTTGATGTGCTGTTCCATGTTCAAACCCATCACTCTCAACAACCCCTCTCATGACAATTTTCCCTTTCAATACAAATGAGGCAGTATCACCTTTCTTAGGGCAAGAAATCATATGACAATTCCCCTTGGACTGTGGTAGACGTCGCACTTCTGGGCGACTGGCAAAGTCTTCTTCATACTTATCCTGTTTCCAAAGATAAGAATTTAGCATTACACGCCATGATGTAGGCATCTTAACGGTGTTTATTGATGGTTGTTTTCATTTCGTGATAACGTTCAATTTTTATTTTACTTAAGTACCGATTTGAAATGACCGTAGGACTAAAAAAATTGATTAATCATTTATATATTTTTATACTAACAACCATGAAGCCTGTCTGGTACATTAACGAGTCTACGGGCTTGGTGATTCTTAAGGACGGTTCTATTGTTGTATGGGACATGTATAGCAAGACTGTATCTGAGCACGAGCTGAATCTTTATTTGAATGTCCCCTGTAACTGTGAACTCTGTACACGGGTCACATCAAGAAAGCGTCGTGCTTCAATGAACGCAACTGAATATCATGATTACTGTTTACAGTAGGTCTAAAAAATTGACAACATTTTTTCCATTACTACAAGTACAAATAGGCATGGACCATTCAGAAATCCTTCAGATGTTTAGCCTTCTAAAGCAGTCTATTGACACTTTCTACTCAAAGAACATTCATCTGGAAAATAGTGGTGTCATCAGTATGACTGAAATTATTCGCAACTGTAACAAGCTAGATGCGTATTTGAATAGTGATTATGAGTTTCTTTGGCGTATGGAGCGTCAGGAAGTGAAGGACCTACGTGAGCGCCTTGAGTCAGTGCCTGTTGAAATTGTTCATACGTCTCCAGAAGATTTTGATACCATGCCACCTCTTGAACGTGATGTACTTGATTCAGATTGTGATGACATGCCTCCACTTGTTTCAGAGTTTGATGACATGCCACCCCTTGTAGACCTTGCGCCTCCCGTTGAAAAATTTGTGCCGCCTGAAACTAATGAACTAAATACTGCCTTCTCTAAGTATTCCACAACACCGCCTGTATACTCTCTATGGTCTTGGCCAACAAGTTCTACCTCGGCACTAGTCTTTAACCAGCAGATTCGTGACCTATAAATAATAATATATACACTACTTCTTTTTTTTTACGGTTCCACCAGCTGCAATAATAGCTGCCTCCTTTTTCAGACGAATCATCTTACGCTTGTGACACCAGGCCCAAAACTCCTTACTACCATATTCAGGCATAGGACCAGGATCATCAGGTGCCTCAGGAGCATTTTTCCTAACAACACTTTCTGCTGCTGCCATTTGCTCATCATTATAACCCTGTAGAACTGAATCAATTAAGACCTTATACCCAGGATTCGTTGTATAATAATTCGTAGCTTCCTGTTTTTCATTCTCAACCTCTTTATAATACCATTTAAGATCTTCCTGAGTAAGTGTTTCTCCGTGATTAATTCTCCATTCACGAACATTCTCAAAAGTCTCTTCTAGCAAGGTAGTAGGACATAGATTTACAGGTGGAGGTGAAAGGGTAGGGACCTTTACGACCTTAATCTTTGGCATTTGTGTACCTTAAATAAAAATAAGTGTACCTTCAATTTTTTGTCTTATTCTTTTCTGCTATACGTACATGTTTTCTAGACAGCCCGCCAGACAGTGCAAGCTTTTCCTTGGCCTTATCCTTCTTCTTGCGACGCTTCTGAAAGTCCTCCATTTGCCGGTGTAAATGTGTAGCATGGGCTTCAATTTTTTCAGCTCCAAAAAAATTGGCCGGATTTTTGCTAAGTATTTATTTACAATCAAGGTCATATGGAGCCCTACGTTGGAGCACTCCTTGTTCTTACTTTTGTGATTATGCTTGTTATTACCTCACTAAATATGATTGAGAAGACCATGCGTTCTGATAATCTGGATTTTAGTATTGAGGCTGAGGGCGCAGCTGATTCTGATGAGCCAGAGGCTCAGGAAGAGACTCAGGAAGAGGCTCAGGAAGAGGCTCAGGAAGAGGCTCAGGAAGATACTCAGGAAGAGGCTCAGGAAGAGACTCAGGAAGACACTCAGGAAGACACTCAGGAAGAGACTCAGGAAGACTCAGAGACCGAGGATGAACCCAAGTCCCCTATTGTTCTGACTGATAATGAAAAGGAGGTTATTAATCGGTTCTTCTCACATACTATTGGCGAACTTCTTAAGGTTCGCCTAGAGAATGAGCGCCGTAAGAACATGTAATGTTTAAAGAATAATCTCAAATAAATAGTAATGAGTAAGTACATAAAACTTGAGGTTTTAGAAGATTATCAACTACCACATTTTTTTAATGATCTTAGTCCTGAAGAGACCTCACGTGTCTTAAGCTTTGCATCGGTAGCCTACACAAGTGTTAAAAATGACAGTAGTAAGTTAGAAAACAAAGAATTATTTAAGACCTTAGTCACTGAGGCTAAAAGCAAGTATGAACCAGTTCTTGAAAATCTACAGGCAGAAAACAAGGCTATCACAGAAAACCTATCAGGTCTTAAAAGAAAACTTCAAGAAGAAACCTCAGCACGTATTGATACTGAGCGCCGTGTGCGTGATGAAGAGAGAAAAAATCGCGAAGATCTTCTTAAAGAAAAAGATTCGCGAATCCAAGCCCTTGAAACACAGATAAGAACAACTCTGACTACCTTTGAAAGTAACATTAAGGATTCAAGTCGTTCACTGACAGATAAATTAGAATCTGTAAAGGACGCAATGCTTAAGACAGGTTCTCAGAAAAAGGGTGAAAGGGGTGAGGTTATTCTTACTGACTGTATACAAAGGGCCTTTGGATCGTGTGGAAATAAGGAAGAATTTAGTCTGGAAGACGTTGGAAAAGAGGGACGTCAAGGAGATATGCATATGAAATGGATGAAAAACACAGTCCTATGGGAATCTAAGAATTATTCACGTTCAGTAAATCAAGATGAGGTTAATAAATTTCTACGAGACATGGAATCTAATCCAACCATTGTTCTTGGTGTAATGGTGTCTTTGACCTCAGGTATTGTAGGTCATCAGAAAAATGGTGGAATAGATATTCAAGAACTTCGTGATGGCCGTATATGTATTTATATAAATAATCTGTTAAAGCACGAAGATCCAACAACTCTTTTACAGAGTCTGAAGCCTTTTATGGAGACCTTTATAAATAATAGGAAGCCATTAACTATTGAAGAAAATACTGAATCTCAGCAACAGATTGAACATCTCAATCTACAGCGAACAATTGTTTTACGGCTTCTTCAAAATCATTATGATTCTACACGTAAGTTTAAGAATACTCTTGCGAATGCAAAGAAGCGCTCGGATGAAATATGGACTAGCCTTACAGTAGAAATGCGAGAGTCAGAGCACCAAGTGAAACTACTTCTTGAAACAATCCATGACAATACAAAGACTACATCCGCAACTAATGAACTTCCAGACTACATTTTTTGTCACAATAATCTTTCTATGTATAATGATAAGGAACGTAAATTTATAGAAGATACCTTAAAAGCCTTTACTTTTTCAGAAGAATATAGTAGTCCTTCTAAGACAATAAGAGATATATATAAGAGCCTAGGACACAGTGAGGATACTGTAAATAGCATGCGTTCTAAGATCTTTACTGAAGCTTCTTGGGGTAAGGGAAAGACAATTGTTAATTATATGAAGCCTTTAACGACGTAACTTTCTTGTCTTTTTTAAGGAAGCAAGAAATTCATTTCTTGCCTTTTGCCTTGCATTTTTTACATGTTGTGGTATTGCATTTTCAGTATTTCTTGCCATTTTAAGATTTCTATTTATTTTTAGTCTTGTAATAGCATTTGCAAAACTATTATATCTTTTCTGCTGCTCTTTTCTTAGATTAGTATTAGTATATGTGTCTAATTTTTGTTTAAAATCTAAAAGCATACTTTCTAGCTTTCCAATACTGAACTCACCAGATTTAATGTTATTAACTGTTAAGGTGCGGCGTGTTTTGGAATTGTCCATATTCTAATTATTGTTTATAATTTATAATAGCCGGGCAGTATAAAAAATTGATGTAATAACCATGATTAAGTTAATTCTAACTATAAAAATGGAAGCCAGTCGTCTTGATGGAATCAAGTACAATGTTCACAGTTACTTTCAGGGTCATACGCATGAACAGACAAAGATTATTTCAGAAGCCTTTTCCCTTCCAGTTCATCTTATGCTATTCAATGTTGATGGTAATATGAATATTGCAATGTCTATTCGTTCAGCTGCAGTTCTTGGATGTTCAGATGTCTGGATTGTTGGTAGGCGAGGTTATGATGCACGCCCAGAAGTTGGCGCAAAACATTATATTAATGTTCATAAGCTTGATAACCTTGAACCTGATTTCTTTGAGAAGCAGAATCTACAGCCCTTCCTAATTGAGCAGGGTGGAACACCCCTTGAAGAAATGAATTTTAAACCATATATGAAGGGTCGTGTTTGCTTTATTATGGGTTCAGAGAGTCATGGAATTCCTGAGGCCTTTCTAAAGCAGATGAAATCCACCCCACGACTTACCATTTCACAGTATGGAATGCTAAGAAGTATGAATGTTTCTATTGCAGGGTCTATTGTGATGTATGAGTATCTACGTCAATGGCGTCATACACGACTAGATACCTAAATAATACCCTATAAATATATACATGAAAACACTTATACTTTATTACTATGATGAAAATAGTACCACACTTACAAATCTTGCCTATTTTCTTAAACACGGAATTATAAATAATCAAGAATATATGTACTATTTGATTATAAATAATACATGTTCTATTGATATAGAAGAAAGGGTAAATATGAAATTAATTAAATGTTCTGAAACTAACACTGACTTAGTTTCTTATTCATGGTTTTTTTCACAGATGGATCCTTCATTTTTCACCGAATTTGAGCGATTCTATTTTATAAACAGTATATGTCTAGGACCCTTTATAACACCTATTGTAGAAAGCAATTGGGTAGATCTTTTCAATAAGCGTCTAGAATCATGTGATCTTCTAGCTCCTGTAGTAGAATTTCCACCAGATAATAAGGGCTATTCAATTCTTGGTATTGAATCACATTTGAATATGCCCTTTTTACACTCATATATGTTTGGTACAAATGGATCATCTATTAAACTTCTTATGAATATTTTAAAAGATTTTAATTCTAATACAACTGAATCCTTAATTAATTACGAACGTCTTTTAACTAGCAAGTATATATTAAATAATAAAAAAATATCATGTCTTCTTATGGCATTTAAAAATATTGATATAAATGATAAATCACTGTGGTATTATAAATTATGGAATAGGAATGAACAGACCTGTTATGAAAGGGTCCAATCATATTTTGGCCTTGATTTGAATCCTTTAGAAGTCATTTTTATAAAACACATTCCTAAAGCGGATAATAAGGCATTAAGAACCCAGTTAAATAACTATTTAGTTTGGCATTAGATTATATCTAAAGAATAAACCTACAAAAATATAGATGAAAAGTGTTTTTATAGTAACTACTTATATAACACAGCCTTACCATCATTTTATTCTTAAATCTTGTATAAATCGCATAAAACTTTTTCATCCTGATTGTGATATTGTTATTTTAAATGACTCTCATAATGTTTCTATTACAATAACACATACTAACTTAAAAATAGTAGATACAAAATATCCGCGATGTGGTGAAATAAATGCCTATGTTTGGGCCTGTGAGAATAAGGGCTATGAAAAATATTATTATATTCACGATTCTGCTTTTTTAATTAATAGAATTAATCATGATTTATCAGCCATACATTACAGACCCTTTTGGTATTCATCAGCAAATATTCATGAAGACACATCAAGCGCCGAAATTGATAGTATTATTCATAAATTTTTATTAAAGGGTAAGGATATTCATGTTCGTGCTCATAGGTTACAGTTAGGGTACGGTTCTATAGTCTTTGGAGGAATGGCAATCTTTGATAGAACCTTTTTAGACTTCTTAGAAAATCAAACCAATTTCTTAACTGTAGCCCCCTTATTTAATACAAGAAAATTACGTTGTTTTTTTGAACGGCTTTTATATATTATATTAAGTGATTTTTATGATATTACTTCTTATAGTGCCTACTCTATATGTGGAGATATTTTAAATCATGAGATGGTTTTCTGTTCTAGCACCTTTCTAAATTCATCAATATCAAATAATTCATACTTAGTTAAAATTTGGCAGGGACGATAATATAAAGAATATATATTAAGATATATTATGAATTTTGAAGAAAGAATTTTCTGTTTTTGGACTGGTGAAAATCCAATAACAGAAAGAAGATTATTTGGCCTTGAAACAATATGTAAAAATTCTGGTTGTAAGGTTGAATATATAACAAAGGATACTGTTTATAAATGGCAAAAAAATAATTATCCATTTCATCCAGCATATGAATATTTAAGTGCTGTTCATAAGGCTGATTATTTACGATGCTATTTTATGTATCATTATGGCGGTGGTTATTGTGATATAAAACCCTTATATAATTCATGGAAACCGGCCTTTGAACTTATAAAAAAAAATACTGAATTATGGGCCGTTGGTTTTGCTGAAGAAAGTCCAGGAGATATCGCAAATATTGACGATAAAAGACTTTATAGTAAAATGCAAATGAGGTATAAAGATATGATTGGTACATCTGCTTATATATTCAGACCAAAAACGCAATTAGCCCTTGAATGGATAAATAAGGTTCATTCTATTTTAGATAATAAATACGAATCATTAAAATCCTACCCTGCCCCAGATTCCAGAACAAAAAATGAAGAAGATTCTAAATATGCTTTAAAATGGACTGAGATTTTAGGAAATGTCTTTCATCCTTTATGTTATAAATATTTAAATCGTGTAAGTACAATACTTCCTAAGCCAGATTGTATTAACTATCAATAGTTAGTTTTTATATTCTCTTACAAAACAATGGCCAAAATTTCCATGGTAATTAATATGCTGTGAATATATATTATCACAAGTTAAATCAATACATTCATCGCCACCATACAAGAATACAATATTTTCCTTATTATATTTTTTAGAAACATAATCCCATAAGGGTAAATTTGGCATACTTCCTTCAAATAATTCATCTGGACCCACCTTTCCATAAACAATAAGATCCCAAAATCCATTATTTATTTTATCAATAATTTCATCCTTAGTAAAATTATAATCATCTTCTAATTTACATGTGTAATTAAATCCAAAACCGTGTAAGTTTTTCTTATCTCCAGTGTATGAACTATACAAATAATCAATTTTGGGATATTCAATGGCAATACCTAATATGCCTTGTATATATCTTTTCATTCCTATCCAAAAAAATTCCCTTGTATAATTCACACCACTATCTCCACAAATTAGTAATACATTATTTATTTTAATGTGAGATAACTTCTCTATAACATATCTTGTACTAGAACTTGTTGAACAATTATTTCTTACATGCTCAAGGATTTTATAAGCATAACTATCATATAATTCTTTATAACCCTTTTTATAAGGTAATAGTTTCTTAGTATATTCTTCTATAAGATTTTTTGGTAAACTTATTAAAGATGTAGTTGGGCACTCGCATATATTTTTGAATATAGGAAGGCATCCATTTGCCATAATTTCATAATGACGTAAGCAATCCCATCCGCCCTTTTTTACTGTATAGGCAAATAATGATTCTTGATAATGTGTATTATAATCTTTTTCATCATCTGGTCCAAACCGATAGGTTAGGCTATCTCCAGGAATAATATCAGAAATAATAATATGTTTCTTATCTTTTATAGTATTATAATCAATAATATTTTCATCAGGAATACTATAAGGCAACGGATAAATCATCTATTAACTACATCCCTTATTTTTTAGGTCACTATGGTCTAAAAAATAAGTATGACTTAATATTAATGCGTCTAGGCGTTTGTATACCCTGTTATAAAGATCATATTAAATATATACAACAATGCCTTGAAAGTATAGAGAATCAAACAAGAAAACCAGATGTTGTTTCTATTAGTTTTTCTGAGGTCACTGAGCCCCCAGTACTTTCAAATTTCAGCTTTCCTATAGAAATAATAACAACACCTGAAAAACAATGTCAGGGAAAAAACCGCAACACAGCAGCATCTAAAATAGATGTTGATGTCTTAAGTTTTTTTGATGCAGATGATATAATGCATCCTAATCGTCTAGCTTCTATTGAGGCTGCCTTTAGTCAAGGCCTTGATGGATTTCTTCATAATCATAAACAATGTGCTTCAAGTCAGTATAGAATTTCTTATACAAATATTTTATGGGAAGTGACAATGTCAAAGGTATATACAGATGGGTTTTCCACAACTAAGGATATTATATGCGGCCGTGTAGAATCAATATATGGAGGTTCAACAAATGGTCATTTTAGCTGTAAACAATCACTCTGGAAATCCATAAAATGTTTAGAGGGGTATGGTCTAGGTGAGGATTGTGAATATGTTTATCAAATCTATCAAGCTGGATATAAATTAGGTTATAGTCCTGATAAACTCTCATATTATATTCGTGACGATTTTCCAGAAGATTATATATATTCTTTTGTCTCCTATAATCAATATAATTCTTCTATAAGACCCCCTGTATATTGTAACTATAATAACACGGAAATTAATAATGTAATTAATTTTCTACTTTCAGAAAAATCTCCACAAAGAATATACCCCATTTTTATTATTGAATCTGTACAAGATTTTCCAGAAAATTATGTAAAAAAAATTATTTATAATATTGAACAAATGACTCGTGAAGATAAGTACTTATTAAATTATCCAAGAATGAAAATGTCAGATATAGTAGAAATATGGGATTATAGTATAACAAATTATAATATTTTAAAAAATTACGGTTTTACAGTAAGGCACGTACCGTTTAAACTAACACTTGAAAAAATACTTGAATATCGTAACCTACAAACCTTAGATAAAACCTATGATGTGGCTTTTTCTGGACAAATGGGGCCTTATCGCCAAAGTATTCTTGATCAACTTAAGGCAAGAGGTATAAATGTGCTAATCTTAGATGGTGATTATACACTAAATAGGGATGTACAAATAGGAAAATCAAAACTTCTTTTGAATATTCATTTTAATACAACCTATAAGGTCTTTGAAACTATTCGCTGTGAGCCTTGGTTATCAAGTGGATTTCCTGTTGTTAGTGAAACCAGTCTTGATGATGATCCTAGAGCAATTAGTGTACCTTATACAAATCTTGTAGAGAAGGTATGCGAAGTTTTAGATTCAATGCGTGTTAAACCCCAAATTACAAATAATGTAGTTTTTTATTGTGAGGATTTGGAGATGAGAAATCCCAAACACTATTATGAGTATAGTGTTGATAGAGATATTTATGTATATAATATGGCCCTAGAATGTAAAAACAAGGGATATAATGTTACAATATACGCATATACTATTTTTGATGATTATAAAGGTATCTTATTTAAAAATCCTAAGACTTTTAATAATGAAATGTCAATTTATATCTGTATACTTCTACCACCTTTTAATAAAAAACTACAATTAAAAAATACAAATCATATATATATTTGTATGGATAAGTTATTTAATATTGATGAATTTAATTTAGATAAGGTATCTAAGATATTTTTTGAGTCAAAGTATATTCGTAGTAAATACAGTTGTATTCCAGATAATTTATGTTCTATTATGTATGATTGTTTTAATCCTATTATTGAACTTAGTGAACGATGTAATTATAAAATTCTATGTACACAACCCTATGATGAAGAATTATTTAATCTGTTATATGGATTCTGGCCCATTATAAGAAAAATAGTACCTAATGCAACTTTCACAATCGTTTCAGACCCTTCTATACCCTATGAGCATAGAATGTTTCTTAAAAATATCATTGAGCAACCTGGTATTATTGAACGTGGGCTCATTTCTAAAGAAGAATTAGATCAAGAAAAACAAACCTCCTTAATTCATATTAATTTATCGTCAAAACCTGAATCTGTTGAATCATTAGAAACAAGTATTGAACTAGGTTGCCTTCCTATTTTATCAAATGTTTATAAACATAAATATGGGATACATATTTCTGAACCAACAAGTACACAAAAATGTATAGAGAAACTATTAAAAATATATCTTTCACTTATAAATACAGATACCTTAATTATTGATGAATTTCGTAACTTACTCAAGGTTAGAAATAACACGATTTCTAATAATTTAATAGATGTGATTGAATATTACTTGAATCCCTCATCTTCATTACGTTCTGAGAAATAAGTTAAGATATCCTTTAGTAAACCAGGTGGACATGATTTTGTAGGAACTAAAAGGCCGTTCTTATTTTTTGTTATATGATTATAAGGATCATATTTATAATCAACAAGTATTTTCCAACGTTCCATATACTTTCTGTTTTTCTTGGAACCGTGAAAGTAGTGGCGTATAACTCCAGGAACATATCCTAGACGTAAATTCTTGACGCGACTTTCAAATTCTGTAACCGAATCCTTATACGCTTGTGTTGTATCAGGATTTAGACTATAGCTTCCCCGCTTAATAAGACTCAAACTCATATTATGATCGCCAGAACCAAGAATACTTAGGTCATATAAGCCACCCATTTTTTCATAGGCTACACGCGTACAAGCCCAGGCAAAGCCTGGATGCCACATATTGATTCCAACACCACCATACTTGGAACCCTTAGTATATTGAAATCCAAAGGATGGAAAAATAGACATAGCATTTTTCTCTTTGTCCATATCAATAGCGTGACTAAATGGTTGTATTATATCCTTACAGCCATTAAGAACTTTTAAGGTATCTAAGGCCCATGAAGAATTTTCAAATTCTACATCGGCATCTATCCAGGCCATAGCCTTCCATCCCTTAGGAAGAAGTTTCTTAACTCCAATATTAATCATACTTTCCTTGTGCCATAATGGAACTGTCCCACGTAATTGTAAGTGACGTTTATTCTTCTTATCAGTTACATGAAAGCTATCATTTCCGTACGCAAGTTCTACAACATATAATATAACATTTTCTTCATTAGACATACGTTCTATAAATTCACGTGCTAGTATGTAACGACGAGCATATTGGCAAGGGTTTGAAAGGACAGCTATAACGTGAAGTACAGAGTCAATCGGAGTATTATTAAGAATAGCTGAACGGATATCATCCTTTTGATATTCAATGTCATCTATTTCTATGCCATTAATGATTGTCATTCTGTTAAGATTACATAATAATTATTTACGCGTTTTACGTGTCACATACTTTTCATAAATACTAGCAAAAAAATTGAACAAAAACTTGTTACATACCTTAGTAACACACTATGGACGCAGTTTTGGAATCAATGTGTAATAAGAAGGAACAGCTTGAAGCTGAGGCGCGTCTTTACGTCTACAGTTGGAGTGAGGATCATCTTGTACAGCTTGTTGTACATTTTGAAGAAGAAGAGGCAGAGATTGTTGATATGTTTGAGCAGGACTTTCATAAGCTTCTTCATGATGAAGAGACTGTCACTGAGTATGCGGATGCCCTATTTCGTGTTAGGCGAGTTATCTTTCATCTGCGAGACCGTTATAATAAACTTATGGATAGTTCTATGAACGATCTTGTAAGTAGCTTTAATACCATGCAAACTTAATTAGTTTAGGTATTTCTATCTATGATTTACCAAGGGTCTCTGAACTTTATAAGGTCAGGGACCACCTGAGGTTACTTACAAACAAAGTCAAATGAGCAGAAACTTCTTAAGAATCAAAAGGAGTCTTATGTCTTTCTTCCATTAACTTTTTACGTTTCTTTATTATTTCTTTATTTATCTTTCCAATAGCATTATTTCGTAAGATTTAAGGGCGTGTATTTCCCCTGGTCTTAATTTCTAAAATTTTAGCATTAATTTTAGCCTTTCTAGTTGGAAACTTTTCTTTTAGTCGTACAAGAGTTTTATTATCAATATTAGGCCTGGCAATATGCATATTTATATAAGCATTAATAAGTTCAGGATGTGATTTATTTAAATGAATTAATTGGTTATTCTCCATATATGTATAATTTTTATCACGTTTATAATGCATATCTCTTGCTATTATATTAGCTAAACTTTTAATATTTTCTCTTCTTATATTTGTATGTTCTAGTAAAGGTATCCGATTTCTATAATTTTTTAAGGTATTGTTTTTTGGTTTCTTACGTGAAAATGCTAGGGTGGCCAAACGGCGTTGTAGAATAGATTCACTAATTTGATCTTTAACTTCTGACATCATAGTACTCACACGCCGTCTATTACGTGTATTAGATGGTGTTTTATCTGGTCCTGTATACATACTCTTATATTTTCTAAATCCTATATTACTTGGACCAATAAATTCTGAACTAGCAATTAATTTATTGATATTTTCATTACTTGCGCCTAAGCGAACAGCCTCAGTAAGAAAATTATCGTAAATAGCATCCCTAGGAGGAATATAACGACATTCAAAATTGTATGTAATTGTATTTGGCCACATTTCAAATATAGTACTTTGTTTAAGAGTATTTCGTCCAAGAATTTTTCTATCTAAATAAATATCACCAAAGGTTTTATTCTCATCATAGGTTTCAAGAGCAGCCTTGAAATTATTTAGTAGGTTTTGTTCACCATCAGGTCCAGTAGATAATTTAAGTAAATCTTCTATATTAAATCCACCTGCATCTCTCTGTGCTTTATATTCTTTAATAGTCATAGTTTTTGGAATATGTCTGATTTTTAGATATGGCTCTAGTTCACTTGCACTCATCGGCTCCTTTAATGGAATACTTACTATACCACTAGGGCTTAATTCAATATCATTATAATAGCCTTGATTTTTAGCTATAAGAACATAATTGAAATTTGGACATATATCACCTTCTCTATAAATAGCCACCAATTCGTCACTTGGCTTATGGACTTCGCCTACTGGACCAAAGAGTCGCACAATGTCATCAATATGTCCTACAGGGTCAAGTATGACTCTTTCATTTTCCTTTGCTAAGGCATTCATATAGTTTATTTCATTTTGACTCTGCCATCCGGATTCGCCTGGATGTGCTTTAACAACTACAATTGACCCCTTTGGGACACGAACATAATCTGGCTTAGAACCTTTCTTCCATTTTTCTCCTCTAATTGCAGGTGTATTATTGTTTGTAATTGGGTCATTTGTTACCCATCCTTCCTCTCCATGTCCCATGATTAAAAGAGCTCGGGGCGGATGATTTACACCTGTATCTTGCCGATTATTTACTATTTCGGGAACAAAGGAACGCCTATTTTCTAGCGCCTTTAACCTTGATTCATTAGAGGCCCCTTCATTTGTCGCACTTGTATTTACCCTATTCCATTTTTTTCCAGTATACATCCTATTATGCTTCTAGAATTTTCATGGCATGCTTACAAACAAAGTCAACTGAATCAATCTGACTCATAAGAGGTATAACAACACTGCTCCGAATAATATATTTATTAATTAGATGCAGGAAGTAGCTTATACAGACCTTGTTGTAGGAAGGCGGTATAGAATACTAAACAATATAATAGGCCCACACTTAGCGGATGATGGTTATATAGGAACATTTGTAAGATTGTTTGACTGGAACGGTAGATTATATGCAGAATTTACTAATGTATGTAATAAGAATGGTATTGTACTTAATATATCTACTGGAATGCCTCATAGAGTAGTTCATTTTGCTGTTCACACACATATTCCTACATATTCATTATTTCATAGATTCTATGAAAGTGGTGAAACTTTTAATCG
>Ga0114979_10000871_pt1 | contig 20040 bp, 21 predicted proteins | sample S_140625_EF_Meta_FD_87315 | JGI IMG/M metagenome (GOLD analysis project Ga0114979, IMG submission 87315) | Freshwater microbial communities from Lake Simoncouche, Canada to study carbon cycling - S_140625_EF_MetaG | ecosystem: Environmental > Aquatic > Freshwater > Lake | place: Lake...
GGCATTTCGTCGTCTTCGTCTTCTGATTCTAAGTCAATCTCCTCATCCTCTTCTGATTCAGATTCTAAGTCAATCTCCTCGTCCTCCTCCTCTTCCTCTTCTTCCTCCTCTTCCTCCTCCTCTTCCTCTTCCTCTTCCTCTTCCTCTTCTTCCTCTTCCTCTTCCTCTTCCTCTTCTTCTGATTCATATGAATCATCTGTGCCATATTCTTCATTAAATTCAAACTCGTCTTGATATTCTGAATTATCCACTGAATTATCCACTGAATTATCTATAGGTGTATCCTCACATTTCTCCATTATTGTGGGAAGTTCTTCAGTTTGTGAATATTTACGCTTAGATGGTGTTAAATTACGTCGAACAGTAGGGTAATGAATTTTATTTTCAGGAACATCTTGCATAAAATATTTCTCTATTTTCTTAAGAGCAGCAATAGCAGCCTGTCGCATGGGGCGCGTCGATGAAGTGATTTGTTTTTTGGAAGGGTACTCCTCTTCGGAAGAAGAATCATAATCAATTAAATCACTGATATTTCCGTGTTCATCTACATCCGAATCATTATCATTATCTGAACGTTTTTTACGTTGTGATTTATCAGCGGACATTCTACTTAGTACAGTTAGTTTAGTCTATGGAATAAATGATGCGTATTTATTTACAAGATTACAAAATCAAATTTTTTAATATTAGTATTTATATGATAATATTAAAAATAGGAATTGTCATAGCATAGTGATAGGATAGTGATAAATAGTGATAGCCCACTCATAAATAGGAATATCTTTATACGTGTTTATCTCATATATTTTATTTTCTATGACGCTTCTTCATAAGAGAACGTATTTTCTTAGCCGTTTTACTATTCATACGTTTTGATAGCGTCTTCATACGTCGGGTAGTATTTTTTACCAAAGAGTGTAGACTTCTTTTAATAGTTTTACGCACCCGTTTTACAACTTTTATCGTTTTTGGTATCATCGATAGACGCATTTTCTATTACTATCCCATATTAAAATTGTTGAATACTTTCATAAATATCAAGAAATGTAAATCGGGCTTTATTGCTCATTCCTACACATTCAGGTACACGAACTGTCAATGGTTTAATACGTGTTATCATATCACGCTTGAATACTTCACGAATGGCCGTAATACACTTTGTAGAATCACTATCGTGTGGTAGAGATGTCTTAATCGCCTTTACAATTTTCATCAAACAATCCGCAAATTCCTCATTTAATTTGATAGACTCTTGAATGCCCTGATTCAGTTCAATCTGTGTGATAATCGTTGTAATGGTCTTAATAAAGGTAGATACATCAATACAGTCATGTTTAATAAGTTCAGCGAGAAATTGCGAATATCCGCGGCGATATTTCTTTTCAATATTGCGTTTGCATAGTTCATTGTAGTTTTCAGAACTGGAATCCATTTCTTCAAAGATTTTCATATATTCAGCAAATAGGTTTTCCATTTCCGTCAGTAGTACAGGATATCGCGTACTCAATTCGCTCAAAAGACGCGCATATAGTGGACAGAAAATCTCCTCTGAAGCTGCTTTCTCAAAGACAATATTCATAAAACATTTTATCATATCGGTCTGACCACTGTCAATAATATGGGTGATAAATTCCCTAATTTCATTATAATTTGGTTCACTGAACTTATTAAGCTTTCCGAGAAGAATCGTATTAAGAATAGTATCCTCCACTTTTCCCGTTGTTTTCTTAAATTTGCTCACATATTTTTGAGTGGGTGGACGAAATCCATCTACACTGTCTTGATATGTGTTATGTACAACACGTCTTGCGTCATTTGTGGTAGATTCAACAGGTGTATCTTTTTGTGGAACACGGGGGCGATTTCCAAAAGCGTGTACCTCGGAACGCGAACCATTTGTAGCTGGTTGGCGATTATGAAATGCACCATTTTTGGAAGGATGTGCGGCTCGTGGAGCCGGCGTGTTGCGCCACTCCACTTTTTTCCAACCGTTCTGGTCAGATCCACTCATAATACATTGTTGAATACCTTCAATTGCCTTAAGAGTGTTGATGGAAATGGTTGGGTCCCGGATATCCTTTCGTAAAGCACGAATGTTCTGGATATCCTCTTTGATTGACGCCATACTATTCAGTAGTGGATAAAATGTTTAAGCTTGGATTAGATACTATTACGGTGATAGTTCATTTACTTTTCAAATTTTACAAATAAATGATGTGCTATAATTTGATGAAAAAGATGATGGAATTCATAAGATGAGTTCAGTGGAAGCTATTATAGAAATAGAGACTTTATCTTCATGGCTTCATTTACAAACGTCAACCTCCAAACAATGCCTATCAGACCAATTACATAACTGGACGCATGATGTAAAACGACTTCTGTATTTAAGTGAAAAATTCAAACGATTTAAGGCTGCATTTGAAAAAGACCCCTCTTTTTTTGGAGAATGTCATGCTATCTTTACAGAAATAGCAGATATCGAAAAGCAACTCCACCCTCTTCTTTATAATGATTCCAAATTGGAAAAAGAATCCTATAATGAAATTTTATTCTTCCATCCCATTCTACAACCTCTCAATTTTGTACCTATTTTGCTATCACTATGGGCAACCATACGCATTTATGTACTGCCAGGAATGTCATTAATTTTTCCAATACTTACATTACTCGCCCCCTATTTTGTATTAAAATTTCTATTTAATCTTCCCATGACATTTTCAAATTATATGAATATTTTACAATCCATTCTTTCGGGCAATATTCAAGGCATGTTTCAGTCTCAACCAACTATTCCGACTTCATCATCGCCTGTCCTATTTCTAAAACAATTTGGTATTATTGTTATGACATTGATACAGGGCATTGTTCAGCCCTATTGGAGTTATAAACATTTACATTCAATTGATACTATTATTAATGACCATGGAGAACTTGTCATACGATTTGAAACATTGTATCATTCATTGGAGGAAAAACTTACACAAAGAGGATTTACCTTTCGAAAGTGCCCTCTGCCACCACTATTAAGTAAACGCAATGCAACCGCGCGTATTATGTTAGAATCCTCCTATTTTAAATTAGCATTGAAATACATTGGGTCGCTCGAAGTTATGATGCGACTTGCTCATAAACCAGATATTCATCCTGTTCAGTGGATAGCGAAGAAAGGGCCACATCCTGTTTTTAATATAAAAGATACATTTGATTTTCATGTTCCTGAAGCATCTCGAAAGACAGTATCTGCAACATTTTCTACTAAACAACATGCTCTTCTTACAGGGCCAAATAAAGGCGGCAAATCAACCGTTCTTCGAGCTCTTTCTATTAGTGCACTACTGGGCCATACATATGGATGTGCATTAGGCCATCTTACATCTACACCATTTCATAACCTATTTGTCTGTTTAAAACCAGACGACCTCCCTGGTTCAAAATCGCGTTTTGAGCGCGAAGTAGAATTTACTTCCTCCACTCTCTCTCATACTGAACCCATTTTGATTATGATTGATGAATTGTATCACTCTACCAATCCGCCCGATGCGCTACGTAGTTGCCACATTTATTGTGAACAACTCTGGAAAAAACCAAATGTAGTCAGTATCATAAGTACTCATTTATTTGAATTGGTAGAACATGCGCCGGCAAATATACAACGTATTTGCTGTCCTGCATCCATTAATAAAGATGGAGATATTATCTTTAGCTATGAATTAGACCAGGGTATATGTAAAGTAAGCAGTGTAGATACATTACTAAAACAATATTCATTTATTCTTCCGCAGATAGCGATTTAATTATGATGCGATTGTTCTCCAATTTGAAAAACCATTCATACCCACAGAATGAGTTATCTAAGTGATACACTAACCGTTGGAGTACTGCTAGTATTACTATTTGGTTCTATTGCGCTATACCTATATACTCGTATTCAACAGGCAGAACAGAAGATTCATTTGTTGGAATCTATTTTGCTCGATCTTAAAATGAGTTCTGAAATTCAATCCTATACAGATCTACCGGCAGATACAGAAATACATAGAGCACCGCCATCTCCTGTGCATTCACATTCTACGGTAGTGGAAACAAAGAAAGAGGATGATTATGTTCCATTTGAGGAGGCAAAAGAGGGAGCAGAGGAGGTAGAAGAATATACAAGTCTTGACGATGCTGTCCAGGAAATGCCATTAGAACATTCTATTTCTATCAGTGAAGAACCTCTTGAATCAGAGGCAAATGTAGTTGATTATGACACAATGAAACTCAAGGAACTACAGACACTTGCGAAGTCAAGAGGCATTTCGGGTGCCGGTTCGATGAAAAAGGACCCACTGATCGAAGCACTAAAAACGTCAGATCGAATTGTCGTGAAGCCCGGTTCTACAGGAATGTTAGGTGCGGGGTCCAGTTCATTTCTAGAAACAAGTGCTTTGGTTAGTGATGAGTCTCTATGATTTCATAACCAATAGTAAAGAGAGATGGCAGAGCTTAATCAACCTGGATTTCGAAAAGATACTCTCCCCAATTTATTTAGCACTCCTGCATTTGGTACAGAGTATCGTGCAGCACGTGAAGCAGCTATTCCACCAGCTAAAGACATATATCCTGCCAGAGATTCCAGATATCCTGCCTACGCAGGCCCGATGCAGGATGGTCGTATGGTAACAGATTACAGACCACAATGTAGCAAAAACATTCGCCCCGCTATACAGAATTCTACCAAATTATGGATGATTCATCATGCTGACGAACTCATGGATGAATCCCGTCGTAGACAAGTAGAATGGTCAGGTGCTTCTTTACCTATGGCAAATACCGTTCCTCCTCCTGCCAACATTGTGTATTCCAATCCTTTCTACTCTGAAGTGGTTCCCACTGAACTACCTACTGGACTTGGTGTAGAACGTGCAAATGCAGAAGCGCCTATGTTGTTTGGAACATTTGAATATCAGCCCACCATGGGGGAAATCCAAAACAATCGCAAAAATATTTCCCTCACAAGTCGCTATGAAGGCGGTCGTAATTCAGTGCGTGGAGTGTTCTAAATGTGATGTTATTTCATAATATGGATAGCCATATACACATTATGAAATGATTTATAATAGTAGTGTCCATTACCTGCGTAGGTGGTCATATAAATCTTTATATTTTTCATGATAGATTTTTATTTGATCGGATGTAGGTCTAAAAGGAACAGGGCATAATGAGTCTCGTATTATGTGTCGAAATCCTTCACGTGCTATATTTTCTGTATCCGTGTCCAATTTATTTACTTTTATTTTGACATTGTGTGGTGTTGACATTCTATTTATGGTTTTATAATAGAATGGCGTGCTTAACAAGTTGCATGATTTCTGCGATATTTATTATTGGTATGATTTATTTTTATACCATGACTGGAAAAAGTAATATTGTACAACAATATCGTTCATCCTTATCGCCTGAAGAACTAATACGATATGATACAATTGCAAAAGAGAGAATGATAATATCGTATCAAGGGTACGTATTGGGATTTATTCTTTCACTTATCATCATTTATTATCATTCCAAAACAAAAATGAGTACAATATCGCTTGTTTGTACAGTGATTGCGACAGCATCTATCACCAATTATTTTTATTACATGCTACACCGAAAATCAGATTGGATGTTGAATCATGTTCGTGAAAAGAAAGATGTTGATAATTGGCTCAAAATGTATCGTAGCATGTCATACAATTATCACTCTGGATTAGCTCTTGGTATTGTTGCAGTGGCTGTATTTGCATTTGCATTTCGATGCTAATGTGTTATGAAATGTTATGATATATACGAAAGATTACTTCCACATGTATCAGGCTGTGGGTCAGTATGAGAGAAATTGTGTCCAAAATTATTATGTAGTACATAATCGGAATGGGGACGCGGTTCAAATTCTGCAAGTTGATCGGAGTGAGAAAAGGAGCGGCGATTAATTTGTATCTCTTCGTCGTCGTGTTGACGTTTTCCTAATACAGTGTGAGATGCGACAGGTTTTTTATTCATGGTAATGGTAAAAGTATATTCGCCTAATTGGATAGAATTTGTATATGTCATAGCAACTGCACTTGATTCCATGAGAGGAATTAGTGTAGCACACATTTCTTGCGTACTCTGTAAAATAGTCTGTGTAATGGATTGCATGGTATTGCTTTGTATTACTTTGTATTACGTTGTATTACGTTGTATTGCGTAGCGTGTTGTTATTTCTATAGATGTGGCAATTCTCAAATTTATATAAAATGGCAGCCTACTTTTTTTGAAGTGTATCTAATTTCTTTTCAATATTCTCCAGATCTTGTTTTAGATCATAATATACACCAAGCACTCTGCCGCTAAGCGCAGCAGTACATAGAAGCGTAAATAGATTTACTTTATAGGTCGTACTGAAAATATTTCTGCTTTCAGGACATACATACGATGAATACAATGAAAATGATCTTTTAGATAAATAGGAGCGAAGAAATGACATGAGTATATGATGCTATTGCCCTTTATGCTTATAAAAATTTGAAAGATATTATTTCCTTCTTATACTTATAAAATATGCCGACTCGATTGTCCTATGACACGGTGCGTGATTATATACATGAGAAAGGGTATGAGTTGATTAGTAAGGAATATGTAAAATCTACCAATATGCTGGAAATAAAATGTGCGGTATGTCATAAAATATATAAACAAAATTTTACATTATTCAAAAAAGGTTATTTCCATCCATTCTGTCAAAATGAAGAAAGAATACCATTTGGAGGATATAAAACTCCATTTGTATTAGTTCCTATTATTTGTGTAGTGTGTAATAAAGAATTTCAACCAAATTATTCAAAAAGAACATGTTGCTCTCATGCATGTTCTAAAAATATTTGGAAAACTCCTGAATATATAGAAAAGGGAAAAAAGAATGGCAAAGAAGGTGGTAAAATATCTGCAACAAGACAATCAAGAAGAAGCAAGAATGAAATATACTTTTCAGAATTATGTTCTGCATATTTTACCATTACAACAAATGAACCATTCTTTGATGGTTGGGATGCAGATGTTATTATTCATTCAGAAAAAATAGCAGTTCTATGGAATGGTGTATGGCATTATAAACAAATTAGTAAATCACAATCTCTTCTTCAAGTTCAAACTCGCGATAAGATAAAATTCGATAGGATTGAGAAGGCTGGTTATATTCCTTACATCATTAAAGATATGGGGAAATACAATAGAAATTTTGTAGAACAAGAATTTGAGATATTCATGATGATGCGGATGTCGTTGCGGATGTCGTAGCGAATGGTCGAATAAAGGGTTTAAAGAAGTATTACTCAAGTATGGTAGGGAGAAATCCCTCATCATGTACAAATAGCTCAGTTTGGTAGAGCATCGCTCTTATGAGGTGACGGTCGTTGGGTTCGATTCCCACTTTGTACAAGTAGCTATTCTGAAAAATTCTTAATTATTCAGTATAGCTTTCTAAAATCTAAATTAAAAAAATCTAAATCATAAATAAAATTCCCAAAGCAATCGTTCCTATCGCTCCAACGACAGTGTAGTATCCAGAAGAATAAGATGAAGCCTCTACAAGAGTCTCTCGACTTATAATAGCGTCCTGTCGCGTCGCATGAATGGCGTCTTCAATCGTATTGAGCGATTCTTGTTGAGAATAAACAGTTTCATGTAAGATATCCATACTTTCTTTGAGGAGTTGGACGTCGTTATGTAATGAACTAGTTATATCACTCATTTATATAGAGTATATAAAATAATTAAAATCGCCGAATGAGATTAAAATCGCCGAATGAGATTAAAATCTCCTAATAGGAGTATGTATATCAGTGGGAGTACAGCAGAAAAGCCAATCAAGAAACAACCCGAATGAGGAACAGCATTCTTCGTCCTGCAAAGCGGGTGCTCTATTTTTTTCCTTATGTATATGATTGGTCTGATAAGTAGATGTTTTCAAATCCTCCACAGAATCAAGAAGATTTAAATAAAGAGGCGGAGGCTGTTCGGTAAAGACTTCAGAATATTGTTCTCTACAATCATCAAGATGTTCCTCTGAATAACGTGCTTGATAGGGGTTGTCGATACGCGCAATTAAAATAGGGGAGGACACAACGGTTGTATCATGTGTGTCAGTTTCCATTAATCTACTAGATAAGAATATAAACTACATACAAGTATAACCTTATAATGATAAAAAAGATTCTCGCATTTGATATTGGAATTAAAAATCTTGCCTTCTGCCTCTTGGAAAATAACGCAGTGCTTGGTTTAGAGAATTGTAATTTGTTAGAACCCGTCGAATCCATTTTGTGTCATCAATGTGTGCACAAAGCATCCTATACAGCAAATCATAATCCCTGTTGTAAGAGACATCTTCCTAAGACTTATTTGGTACTACCCGAATTAATGGGAAAGAAATTACCCGCAAATAAAGTACTACATGAATTGGTCCGAACACACGGATGTGTTGCGACTGGAAAAACAAATAGTAATTATATCGAAGCCTTATCTACAAAGTGTGCATTTCATTTGGAGCAACCAAAACAAGCTAACGCATCAAAAGTATCATTGGAGCATATTCATGATTGTCTTCGCGCATTTGTTAAAGAAAAATGGCATATTTTTTCGGGGGCAACACATGTTCTATTAGAAAATCAACCAGCTTTTAAGAATCCGCATATGAAATCGGTTCAAGTACTTCTATTTGCTACGCTGAGAGAGCAATTCTTATCTCATCAGCAAACACCTTCCTATCATTTGGTTCATGCAAAGAAGAAAGTAGATGCTGAAAAAGGTGATGCAGGTTATTCCGAACGAAAGCATAAATCGGAAGAAAGACTGATTCAGCTTTTTGAACAGGGAGTACTACAAGTATCACCTCTTTATGAAAGTTGGAAAACATCCAAGAAAAAATCAGATATGGCCGACGCTCTTTGTATGGCGGTTGATCATTCCTCTCTAGAAGTAAGATGAACATTCCTCAGACTATTTCGATGTCTATTTTTATAGTATACGCTATTCCAATTTGTCTTTATTTTTATACAAAAGATCCTATTCATATCAAGGCATTTATTGGATTAGTAGGAACAAACACCATTTCAGAATTTATTAAACATTTTTATATAAAAGATTCCAGTCCCCGCCCAGAGGGAGCTGCTAATTGTAATTTATTATGTAATAATGGAAATCAAGAAGGAAAGCCCGGTATGCCGTCATCACATTCTGCAACAACATCATTTTTTACATCATTTTATTATCAGCAAACAGATAACGGATTCATTCATACTGGGCTGATAGGATATAATATTCTTATGATGATGTCTCGTTATCTTACAAAATGTCATAGCATTCCACAGATTATCGTAGGAACATTATTAGGGATTGGAATATCACTAGGTATAGTGCGCCATTTATAGTGCTTAAAAAAACAGTGATGATGAAAGACATATGAGCATCGCTATAGCCGATATGGAAAATTTTATTGGAAACATGGGAAGCTCAGATATTCAGATTAGTTCCAATATTGGAAATGTAATTGAATTGGGTGATGAAGATTTAGGAAATGATTTTGGGGCGAGTATGTTATCCAATAGTCGTGTCTCCGCCCGCCCGGCACAGGGTTCTTCCCAGAGTGTATCTGCATTGGAGCCGCTACAAGACATTGGAATCGGCTCTTTGGAGCCATTGGAGTCTATTTCATTTGACCTACCGTCAAATCATACCTCGCCATTTGCCGATATTTCAGTCAACAAGCAGTCAGAGGATTCAAGTGTTTTTGCAAATCAGCAAACAGCATCGGGCCCTTCTATTAATTTGGCGGCGGCCAATCGTTTGAGCCCAGAGGAAGAGCGAAAGAAGAAGTCTGATATGATTAACAAGTTGAACCGTTTGGAGTCAAAGGGATATACCTTGACAAAGAGATTTACAATGGATAATTCATTGGACGAAATTCAGCAGGAGTATGACCGCCTGGTGGATGCGAAGAATTTGGAGGCATCTCTGCGATTCCAGCGCCAGTGTCTGATGGGTGTTGCAACTGGTGCAGAATTATTGAATAGTAAGTTCAATCCATTTGATTGGGAGCTGGATGGGTGGTCCGAGTCCGTTCATGAGAACATTGAGGATTTTGATGAAGTCTTTGAGGAACTCTATGATAAGTACCGCGGTCGTGGAAATATGCCACCTGAAATCAAGTTGTTGATGTCGTTGGTAGGAAGTGGATTCATGTTTCACATGAGCAATTCGTTTTTCCGTTCAAAGATGACCAACGCAGATCCATCTGATATCTTTCGCAATAATCCACAGTTAGCGAAGCAGTTTGCACAGGCGGCAGCGCAGCAGGCTGGTCCAGGATTTGGCAATTTTATGGGGGCGGCGATGGGAATGCCACAGCAGCAACAACAGCAATATCAGCAACAGATGGGCCCTGGCCCATTTAACCAGGCATCAAACGGAATGAATGCGCCACCGGTTCAGATGCCTCAGCATATGCAAGCATCGCAGCAGCAACAGGGGCCGCGTCGTGAGATGAAAGGTCCAAGTGGAGTAGATGATATTTTGAAGACGTTTCAGGAGGTTCGCAATGCGGAACTAGAAATTAATCCCATTTCGATTCCAATGCCCGAACCAGCCTATCATCAGCAACCAGCTCGTCAGGCGGCTGCAGAGATTTCCAGTATTCATACGACACCTCTGTCCGATGTAGGAAGTGATATGACTCGCACTGGTTCAACAGGACAGCGTTCGCGCGGACGCCGCAAGGCACAGACACCTGTCGGCAATACCTTTGAACTCAACTTGTAATACACTGATATAATGATTCAATATTAATAACATTCTTACAATAAGAATTATATTAATGTATTAGTAATGTAATAGTAAATTAATTGCGGAGTAGTAATAAGTTTGCAGCATAAATATCGGTATGAGGGACATCTTCTTCATCAGATGGAACATAACGCAATGATTTATCTAATGCATCTTGGGCGGGGCGGCTCGTCTTTTTATTGGTCTGATCAGCCGTCTGATAACGCTGTGCCTTCGCACTCAGTCGATGAAGAATTTCTTTCTCCTCAGGAGTCATTTCTTCACCAGGTTTGGGAGTATTTGAGCCATCTGCACAGGTAGACCCTGCTTTGCCTCCTTGTCCGAAGATGCATAATGCTGAATTTTCATTGAATAAATAACCAAGTAAGAGGACAAAGGTAAGCGTGGACCAGAAGGCAACCCAAATATTGCGAGTCGCAACAAAGAGAACGGTAAAAATAAGAATACGACGCACCCATGGAAGTTGTAAGAATTGTTCTTGTTTCTTCGTAACTTCTAAACTAATAAATCGCCCACCTAAATTGAGAATCAACATCATGAGACCAATAAAATAAGGATTATTATTAAAGATTTGAAGCAATCCATCAATAGGGCTTAATGCAATCATGCCCGATAGTTGCTGTCCAGCTAATGCGGCCGGAAGACTCATTCTGTTAGTAGTAAAGCTATGATATTGTTAATAATTTGTAAAAGGTGTGATAAGTACATTCATATCACTTAAATAAAAGAATACGATAAAAGCAACAACAATACCTACACGCGGACACCACATGGCAGAGGTAAGTACAAGAAGAATTACTAAAATGCGCCACCATGGATAAATATAAAGTTCCGTTAATTTCTTATTGTATTCTTCTTCAAATAATGTACTGTAATTAATAATAAGAAGACTGGCAATAAATATCGCTATCGCACGATAAACGCCATCAGTGCCTCCGTGAAATGATAAAAAATCAGGCCAAGTCGTCATCTCTACTCATTAGGATAGTATAAATAAGAGAATAACAAAGCCAGTTTGATTAATCCTGTATTGCACTGGTCGTCACTTTATCGGTTGCAATTTTTAGTATTTTCACGTAATACTTTCTCTACATACCATTGTTCTCCGATAGGACTCTTTTGAGAAACAGTTCCACCTCCGTCAAATCCCTCATTTGCACGATAAGAAGGTGATTGAGGTGCACCATTGATAACAAGAAGAAAGGCAAGTGCCGTAAGAAGTCCATAGATCCAGCCAACTGATTCAACAACACCGTATACAATGGCAATGCCAAAAATACGTCCTAGAATGGAATCAGCAAACATACGATATTCAGAAGGAATAAGGGAAGAATAGACTATCATGACGACAACAATAAATCCATATAATAATTTAGCAGGAGAATCCATCGTTGCGATATGTTGTTGTAGGGAATTTACGAATCCAGTCATGACGCTGCCACCATGTTGATAGTTCTTAGAGGACATTCTGATTACAGCACTTATTTGTTATAGAAGCAACTATACTATACAAATTCATTTGCCGTACTAATTCTTTTGAGCACCACTATATGTGATATATTCATCTAAATTACATTTTCTTGTTTTTGTTTTTTTATACGTTTGACATTTGTTTACCAATTTTTTATATCTTTTATGATTTTTTTTGCTTTTACTTAAGACTATGGTAGATTGCATTTTTGCAGATGTTCCACATGGTTTATATTCCAATTTTGCCATGTAATCAGAACATTCTATATTAGCCGTTTTATTCATTATATCTAAAAACTCTTTTATAGTGTGTTTACCACTCTTTTTTGCACCAATACCTGTGTAATATATATATTTAACCATCTATAATTAAATAAAATATTAAACGTTTTGAAATACAAAAGATTTGGAAATACAAAAGATAGAGCGGAAATGTCGGATATAAGAATGATTGCTTTTGGTAGTAGAGGCAATGAACTATTGCGCTTTAGATGATGCCTTTCAGGAAGTAGGCAGCGCCCCATCTCCGGGATGCGCAACAGATTATGCCACTCGAGCAGCCAGAAAAGAGGAACGTAGAAAGGCGAGACGATGCAAAGGGCCGGCCGCGACATATTTGGATCTTGGAGGACAAGAACAACAAGACCCGGATCGTCAACAATTCACCAAACTTCCTGACATCCCTGCTATGAATTCCTCCACTGGATTGCGAGAGCATACTCCTGTAGACGCTCCGCAGGGATCTCGAGAGCCATTTACGAATGAGCAAATGGAGCCCTATCAGCGCGATGAACCCGAATCTTGTCAGAATTCAATGTCTGAATTTCCAACAAATGTTCCAGGTCCCGCTAAACGACAGCAGAATTGCCCAAATACGAAGAAATTCTTTGGTAAGGGTATTGATGATGATGCATTTGCGGATTATGTCCCAGACCAAGGCGATTATAAGCTACAGCCCAACTTTATGAAGGCATTTGAACAGGCTGGTGTTGCTCGTGCGGGTGCAACTCTCCCCAATCCGTCCGTTAACATGTTTTGGAAGCCACTTACGACAAGTGGCGCTCAGACATCGTTTGTGGAGCACCTGCCTCCACCGGGTGGAAAATACTACGAGCCTCCAGCTAATCATTATGGTGATGCAAGTACATCAGAAATCATGAAAAAGATTGATAAAATTTTTGCTCGTTTGGACGATATGAACAACGCCTCTCCTGAACAGGTCGCTTCAGAGATTATGATGTTTATTTCCAGCGGTATTTTTATTATATTTCTAATGGATTTATTGGTAAAGAAGGGTGGAAGAATGCGATTTTAAATAGTTAGTTGTTTATCTATTGTATGTGTTATATACAATAGATAAAGGTGATATATGATTTATTTCCAGCCAAATGCTTTTGCTAATGCACTACGAGAATTTCCAACGGATTTACCATGATTTTTTCGGGTAGCATTTATTCGGACTCTTTGCTGGTTTGCTATTTTTTGATTCGCTATTTTTTGATTGGCTATTTTTTGATTCGCTATTTTTTGATTGGCTATTTTTCTCTCAGCTAATGCCTTATTAACTGCGGCTTGTACTTTAGCACGCTTAGTAGCGAGTTCAAGAGCCTTAGCAGCATTATTGGTATTTTTCTGGGCGTTTGCCGTAGCACGTGTGGCGTTGTTTGTAGCCTTTTGTAGCGCAGCATTATTTTTTACAACCTGATTTGCTGTATTTTTTACAGTAATACGCGTTGTATTAACAGCAGCTTGATTGGCTTTCATAATCGCCTTTGTTGCAACATTCACAGCATTAGCAGCATTTCGTGCAGAATTTCTGGCCAAATTAAGCGCAGCCTTTACCTCCGCATTTACCATGTTTCTATGTATAGCATAGAAATTATCAGGAATGCTTTCGTCGAGTTATATTTTTAGTTCGCCGATTACGTTGCGTATGATTTTTGCCGCCTAGTTGACTTTTCATTTCATTTAAATTTCTTTGTAAAGTGCGTATTCGCTGTTCTTGTTTGCGTTCTTTTGCATTTTTAAGTTCCTCTTCAAATTGTTCTATTGCTTTTTGTGTTCTCAATTTAGATTTTTCTCGTCTTTCTTGTTCCATACGCTCTTTATGAGCGCTCCATGCGATTTTATTTTGAGCATCCCTTCTCTCAGCTTCTAATATTTTAGCGCGACGTATTTCTTCAAATGCCTCCCTACCTTTTCTGTCCTCATTATTGGCGTGGCGTTTCCGTTCGCGTTCTTCTTCTGCTTCTGCATTTGCTATCGCTTTCGCTTCGGCATTTCTCTTTACTTTTGCTTCGGCATTTGCTTTCGCTTTCGCCTGTACATTTGCCACTGCTTTCGCTTGTGCTCTTTCCGCGTTCAATAAGCGCTTTAATCGATTATGTTCTGCCTGAATACGTTTCTTTCTCTCATTTGCTTCCTTTGTCGTTTGTTGTCGTCTACGTTCTCTATCTGCCTCTTCCAATTTCTGTCGATTGAGATCTCGCTGTGTCATTGCCTTCAAGCGTAGTTGCTGCTCGGTGGCAAGTCTTGAACGATTATTTACAGATTGTTTGAGTTTTAATTTATTTTGGGAAGGTGCAATCGTATTTTTACGTGTATTGTTTTTACGTACAGCGTTAACAGATGAAGGAAGTAATTTTCTTTTTGAACGATATTCCTTTGCTGCAATATTTCGTAGTTCCTGTTGTTTTCTCTCTTCCTCTCTCTTCATACGATTCGTGGCACGTTGTTCATTTTTTAGTCTTGCCGCTTCTCTTGCTGCTTCTCGTTGTAATTCTTCCTCTACAAGCTTAGCTGCATTTTCTCTCTGCTTTCGATTTGCTTCTTCTTTCTTTCGCTTAGCATTTGCTTCCCTTTTATTAGCTTCTTGTTGTCTCTTTTTTTGATTAGCTTCAGCAAGTTGTGCTTGTCGCTTTAATTCGTTCTCAACTGCTTTAGCTGCTTCTTCATTTTCTCTCTGTTTTCGATTAGCTTCTTGTTTTTTTCTTGCATTTTCTGCTTCTACTCGTCTTTGTTCTGCTTCTGCATTTTCTCTTTGTTTTCGATTTGCTTCTACTCGTCTTCGTTCAGCTGCTTCTTCATTTTCTCTTTGTTTTTGATTAGCTTCTTGTTTTTTTCTTACAATTTCTGCTTCTTCTACTCGTCTTCGTTCAGCTGCTTCTTCTGCTTCTGCATTTTCTCTTTGTTTTCGATTTGCTTCTACTCGTCTTCGTTCGGCTGCTTCTTCATTTTCTCTTTGTTTTCGATTAGCTTCTTGTTTTTTTCTTGCAATTTCTGCTTCTTCATTTTCTTTCCGTTTTTGATTTGCTTCTACTCGTCTTTGTTCTGCTTCTTCATTTTCTTTCCGTTTTCGATTAGCTTCTTGTTTTTTTCTTGCCTCTAATGCGGCTTCTTGTGCACCCTTTCTTACTATTGCGCGCTGCACTGAGATGTCATCATTTGCTGGTATCTTACTAATATAGTTAGCATATATTGATAAATAATTCAGATCTGCTAATTCAATTTCGTCTTTGTTACCAATTTCTCTCAATTTATCTAATACCACTTCTTTACCTGCATCACTATGATATTTAATAGATGTATATCTATTACGAAGCATATTAAGACTATGAAGTGATGTACGATATAGATCTAATTGAAAGTGTAGTTTTCTTAGCTCATCCTTATTTAATTTTAGTAAATCTCCTTTGCTTTCTTCTAATCTACTTTGTATTGCATCTTTGACTTCCCCATCTCCAAGAGAGGTGATATACTCTTCAACGATTGGTATATTGGTATGGATTGAATCTGTATATTTCTTTATTTCCGCCTTCTCTTCTTCCGCTGCATTTGTTGGCAAATCACGAATATAACTCATAGTAGTACGTTCAGGTACTTTCAATAAAAATGTCTTATTTTCAAGTGTCATTTCATTTCTATCAAGAATTTCTCTTATTTTAATTAATTCAGATTTTATATCTGAATTTGCAGCATTTTTAAGGTTATTAATTGCCTTTCCAATCGTTTTATATTTTGTTTTAACGATATTACGTATACTAAATATTTTACGATATTCTTGTAATGATTTTTTCAAGTTAGATAAATCGTTCTTGTTGGATTGGACAAGTGGTTCTTTATTTTTTATTTTAGTTAGTTTATCTCTAATTAGGTTTAATATATCTTTCATATCCTGTTGCATATATGTTCCATTTTTAAGAGAGGCGATATGTTTTTCAAGTAACTCTTCATTGGCCCGAAGTGATACTGCAAATTTCTCCATTTCTTGTGCTTGCTGGGCAATTCGTGCATTTTCTTCTGCTTGGGCACCCGAGGCTGCATTTTTTATAGATTGATTAAAATTAAATGCTTCTTTGTTTGCTTCTTTCTTTTTTAGTATTCTTTCTTCTTTTAATCTTGTGATTTCTTTCGCTAACTCATTTTCTGCATACTTTCCACTTTTTGCTATATAGAAGCCAATAATACTTCGTATAGATACAAGATATCCTTCAGATAATTTATTTATATCCTCTTGGGTTGGTTCCTTTTTTTGTAGGATGTTTATTAATGTACGTAGCTCTCGAAGATTATTCTCCTGATCTGGTGTTCTTTGCAGTGAAGCAAGATAGGGTTCGACAATAAGAATATCATCTTCTAGTTTTTTAAATTTTAAAAATGTTGGTGTTTGTTTTAGATTGACGGCAGGTTGTTCTTTGATACTATCTTTTTCATTATCCAACTCGATACCAACATTACTTAGTGAAATTGCTTCACTAACTGGTGCACTGACTGGTTCACTGACTGGTTCACTAACTGCTTCACTAACTGGTGCACTGACTGGTTCACTGACTTGTTCACTGACTGGTTCACTGACTTGTTCACTGACTGGTTCACTGACTTGTTCACTGACTGGTTCACTTTCTAACACTTCGCTTGATAATCCATTTATGACATCATCGATCATGATAGGAATGGCAGAAGCAACCGCAATATCAGCATCATCTTCTAGTTTTTTAATTTCTGTGCTAACTGGTGCTTCACTAACAGATGCTTCGCTAACAGGTGCTTCGCTAATAACCTCATTATGGCCTTCTATATTTTTATATAAGGCCTTTCTAATAATATCTAACTTTAAATATAGACCATCATTCTTTCTATCTTGCGATGAAACAATTTCTGTTAATTTTGAAAGTAGTTCTCTCTTAATTGGTATATTAATGGATGATACATAATCTGTGATATCATGATGCACTTTACTAATAAATGAGGTACCAAGTTCTTTTATAAGATCATCACTTGATTTATTTGCTAATGTACGCTGTATATCCATATCCATAATCCACTTAAGAACAATTGCATCTGGTATATTCGATGTTCCTTTTTGTAATAATTCTAGAATGTATTGATATAGATTAAATTGGTCGCTCATCATAGTTTGAATAGATTGATGATAATTATCTACAATTACCATTACATCAGGTAAATTCTTCGTTGCGGCCATAGGAAAAAATAGAATAGCTTTGCGTAATTCATCAACAGTTGATACCTGCTGTAATATATAAGAGCACAATAACATAGAGCACATTTGTGAAGAATGTGTAAATAGAGTAGTAAGATATTTTAAGAGATAAGTAGATTGTACAGTAAGCAATTGTTTTTGAAGTTCTAAGACATTATTAAATTGTTTTATCATTTTATCTTTTGAACCCGATGATGTTTTTTTCACAATGGACACAATATCGTCCATCCCAGAAATAATAGTAGAAATAGTATCAGTATCTTTCTCGTCGATAAGTTGCACTGCATCAAATAATACTCTGCTATAAATAGGTGTAGTAGGACGTTCATCTCCAAATATAATATGTACTGTATCTAATAAGTCTTTCATAGGTGCATCAATCTTAGATAAATTTTTTATTTTACCTATCGTTCGTTCAATCATAGGCCCTACAGACATTGTAGTACCTTTAGCATCATATAACATATAATCTATTAATTGTGTAATGTGAAATAAAGCATATAATATATATATCATATTTGTCATATCAGATAGTGTTTGACGATTCTTCGCATGTAATATAGATACCATATATGGTATTGTTTTTTTCAACATTGTAATCTGATCTTCATTGATTCGAATAGCATCAAAATCTTTAAATAATTTTTCAAGAGGTAATATACCGCTACATATGTTATAAAGTTCGTCTTCAATATAGCGATACGCTTCTACTTTATTATTTGAATTTAATTTTCCAATTGATTTATTATTTTTTGGAGGAGTTCTTGTAGAAATTCTTTTTATCGTATGAATGGATAGAAATGTATCAAATAAGGAATCAAATAAGGAATTAATCTTTTTATTAGGAGCAAACAACGAACACATATGACGTTTAGCTTTTGTATCTCCTATTTCTACAATGCGACGTAATATATCATCATCTTTCTCTGTTGGACGGACTACATCATTTACTTCCACAACTACATCTGAAATAGATATTTCATTTATAGGTTTTTTAACATATTCTTGTAAGCGTTCACTAGAAAATCCATTAAGATGTCTACCATTCATATAATCCTCATCCTCCATGACAGAAACAGCAGAAGCAACTGCAATATCAGCATCCTTATCGACTTCATTCTCAACGATAGAAATGGTAAATGCATTATCCGCATCATGACCTTGTACTTCTTGTACTTGTTCTATCATAGCCGACGTATCATTTATTTTAGAAGAAATTACATGTTTTCCAACATAATCTTCCATATGTTTATTTGATAATCTATTATTTTGTATTTGTTCCTGTGCGGTTTGATTAATAGATGTCCCCTTATTATGAGTAATTTTACTATTTTCAAGACCATTTTTTGTAAGACCATTGGCTTTAACACTAATGCTATGTACCGATATATTAGGCATTATCAAATGACCTGGAATCAATACAGATAGTTCAATAGCATGATTAGATTTCTTTTGATAAGTAATTGTAATAGAACTATCTTTCATTGCATCATCTTTTAGAATGGATAAGGTGGGATCTTGTTTATGAATTAAATCAATCAATAAGTCTTTTACAATTGTCTGAACGGCGGGATAGCTCTGTAAAGATAGTGTTGTTTCAGCCGTGGATGGGTTATCATAAAAAGACTGGACGATAATTCTTTTCCTATCCTCGGACACTCCTTGCAATCCTAATTTATTAAATAGAGTGATAGGGCCGGCAGATGTGATATTATTATTACTAGGTAATTCAATACGAGTGCCTAATATGGTTGTGTGTTTTACAGTAGATGGTTCAACCCCAGCCATTCTATAGAGATGATACTTTTTAAAATAAGATTATTTTTACATATCACGTACATACCTATTTCTTCGTATGACTCTTTTTATTCTTCCACCTAATGACTTTGATGTTGTATTTGTCGCATTACCAATAAACACATAAAGAAGTTCTCGACATTGCGTTTGAATTTCATTTATTAACTGTGCCGTCAATGTGTTATGATAGGTAACCGTTCTATCATCATATAGAATACTTGGTGTATTTTCGAGTGTTTTACCAGATTGCGCATTCATACGTATATATCGATAATGACCGCTACTGGAACCTGTCCCTCTACGAAGTATCGTACCTATTAACTTATACTTACGCCCTAATAATGTAATATTTGGTTCTATTGTGATTGGTATAGTATTGTCTTGCCTATTGATGGTAATATGTAGATAACGTGTATTATTAAGATCTA
>Ga0114979_10000872_pt1 | contig 20016 bp, 20 predicted proteins | sample S_140625_EF_Meta_FD_87315 | JGI IMG/M metagenome (GOLD analysis project Ga0114979, IMG submission 87315) | Freshwater microbial communities from Lake Simoncouche, Canada to study carbon cycling - S_140625_EF_MetaG | ecosystem: Environmental > Aquatic > Freshwater > Lake | place: Lake...
AACTTTATTTTTACTATCTGTTACTGCCAAACATCCAATATTAAATGCTGTAAAACGCATAATTGCCTCCTTTACACTACTTTCTTCATTAATCTTAAAATCAATCTTATGATAACAGCTATTTTCAAATACTTTCATTGCTGAAATAGGAATTTGTGAAGTTGAAAAACGTCGGGTATTTTGAATAAAACTGTTAGCCAGCATTCTATACGATGACGTGGCAAGTAATTTTTATATTATTTTGCAATTATTATTCTAAATTTTAATAGTTTAAATATCTAGCTTCATTTATTGGTTGCCCATTTTTGAAAAACTTATGCACTATTACGTTATAATATTCTGTAATAGAAAAACCACATTTAGTATTTATTAATGGCATGTCTATATGCGCTGCACACAATCTATTAGTAATAAAATATAATTTTATATTCAACATATTTGATAACATTTCATATCTATTATCTGTTTTTGATATTTGTTGCATATACACTTTCTCTATTTTTTTAATTATTATTTTTTTGTTAATAATTAAAAGAGTTTTGTTTCGGACCGCTAATCACGTATTTATACTAATGAACCAGTAGGACCTATGGGACCAGTGTTACCAGTTGCGCCTGTAGGGCCTTGTGCACCTAATAATCCTGCTATTCCTGGAACACCTTGGTTTCCTGTGGGACCTGTCGCACCAGTACTACCTGTTATTCCATCACCTTGTGGTCCCGTATTGCCTGTAACACCAGTAGGACCTGTGCTACCAGTTAATGCGTCACCTGTATATCCTGTTGGACCTGTGAAACCTGTATCACCTTGTATTCCTTGTGGACCTGTTGAACCTGTTATTCCGTCACCTTGTGGACCTGTAACACCTGGACTTCCTTGCGTTCCCTGCGGACCTGTAGGACCTTGTACCTTTACAATGATTACCTTTTCACTTCTGCGTCTACGAGAATTATGGCGGGATGAGCGTGTTGTACGTGATGAGCTAGAGCTTGAAGAAGAACTTGAGCTAGAACTTAAAGATGATGTTTCTGTACCAGATGATGAATCTGATGAGCTACTATCACTTCTTTCTCTTAGCGGTCCTTCGCCCCTTCAACGTCTTCCAGGGGACCTGGAACGGGAGCCACCACGGCGGCCACCATATCCAAAACCACGGCCACCAAGGCCTCCGAACTCAAGAACCTTGAGAACATTGTTGTCGTCACGGGCAACGATAAGGTTATCACGGAGACGGTCACGGTCAATTGTATCCATCTTCTCCTTAATCTCGCAGCAGCACTCACCCATTTTATCAGTGAGGTATTGTTGGCTCTTGAGAGCCTCGTAGCGAGCCTCGGCAAGGTCCTTTTGGATAGCCTCACGGTTCTTGTGAGCCTCCAATAAAGAGACAGCGTTATAACTGGAAGCTTGGGCAGCAAGACCCTCTTTGACCTTTTGTAACTCAAGTTGATTGCTAGCAAAGTGTCCATCGGCTTTAGCAGACATAAAGTGTCCAAGTTTTTGTTGCTCTAAAAGAAGAGATGAATAGTGAGTTTCCATTCCTTTGCTAAGGTCATATTTAGTGCGAAGGTGCTCCTCTGATACGTTTTGGAAACCATTTGCCATAGCGCTACGGTGTTCCCATGCGCTATCAGTGATGGCTTTGTTAAGAACATTGAATGTTTGAACACCAGAAGCATTTAATTCATTCCCAACACGGTTAACATCGGATAATATAGAATAGCGAACATCCCTTAATGAGTTATCAGTTACACCAGCCGAAAGAGCACCAGCTAAACGGGATTCACCTGCATTGCGCTCAACAGTTCCTAATAAAGTAGCAAAGGAATCTTTGGTGGAACCAACTGCCTCAGCACCTACACGGTCAACTGTTCTAAGAACATCACGGGTAGAATCGTTTTGTGCTTGGCGGGAAGCAGCATCGGAAATAACTGTGGTAAGGCGAGCCTCACCGCTTGTGCGTTCAATAGCAGACATATTATTGGCACCGTTGCGTTCAACAGCTGTGGCGAGTTGGCTGTTAACACGCTCAGTTGTAGTCATACCTTGTGACCCATTGCGCTCAATAGCAGCAGTGACTTGGGCAGCATTAATCTCGGTTACGTGGCTATTAGTTGAGCCATTGGCATCAACAGCACGTAAGATATCACGGGCAATATCGTTGGCGGCTTGTTGTTTCGTGCGTTCAGCATTACCAGTTACTGAAGCATAGATTTGGTCTTGAATAGACACGGGTTGTTGGTCATATCCGAAACCATAAGGTCCAGAGGGGGCGGAGGGGTAAAAGCTTTGCCATTGCTGGAAGGGCGCTGAGGGGGCTGTTGTCTGACTAGACATATAATATTGGACTAGATTTTATTTTTCCAAAAGTTTTCTAAATTGGTCGCTGCATAACCGCAGTTAGTATTTGTAATTACATATTACTATTTGTACTTTACAAAATTCACAAAAATCACAATTCTACTTTATGGTCACAGTTGTAATATTTGTAATTTTGGCCTTACCATAAATGCTTTAGTGATTAAAAACTTTAGGGAAAATGTTTTTCCAATGTATAAATATATGAAAAAGAACAACTATATGCTCAAACTTGCTCATGAAAACTACGTATTACGATTAAAATGTAATGATTTACAGAATGAAATACAACAATTAAAAGAGAAACAGGAAGCACTCTATATTACCCATGCAAACACTATTTTGATGTTACAACCGAATAAACCAAAGAATTTGCGGTCACTTTCATTCTAACTTCAACTTCAACTCGTGATTACGTTCATAACCATAAGTAATAAGTTCAAACAGTATAAATAAAGTAATGGTATAAATTATAATACTGAAGTATTGATGAAGAGTTTGGAACTCTCCAACCAACGCATATGCGAATTCTACACTAATAACCCATTCATTAGTTTTGAGGCAGTAAACCTCATGATTGTTGACCTTTTTGAGAAAGTTCTCTTAGAAAAGGAAAACATTACAAAACCACGGTTGCCATTAGCAACCATCAATACTATTGGTAACGAAAATTCAGCTAATAACCCTATCCATGATTTCATTGACAACTTTGAAAAGAAATCATCCACTATGATTCAAAACGTCCAACAACCCATTTATTCGTTCATTTGTGCTAGTGAAGAACGTATCAATTCCAACCTCAATATTCTCAAAGATGGAAATGCTACGATTCAAACTGCTCAAACCAAATTTATGACTGACCTTGGTGATGTACTTCATAAATTCAGTCAAAATAACATTGAAAACAATAACTCTAAGAATCTATCTGGTGTTCTTACCAAAATGTACAACAGCGCAGAAGTACATAACCCAAATAAGACACCCAATTCTACAGGTCATGGTCTAATATTATTAAAACGCATTCGCAAATCCAATATTCTCATTGATAATAAGAACTCAGAAGAAAATATTACTAACGATGAAGTACAAGCATTTTTGTCTTCTATTGATGAACAAAATTGTAATGGTATTTTTATTTCTCAACAGAGTGGTATTTCTGGTAAAAAGAACTATCAAATTGAGATGCATAACAATAACATTATTGTTTATGTTCATCATGGTGAAAATCAACCTGCCAAAATTGAGGCAGCTGTTGATATTATTGACCAACTTTCTTCTAAGATGCGTCAATTTAAACACCAAACTGAAGATGATTGTACTATTCCAAAAGAAATGTTAGACACCATCAATAATGAATATCAACTTTTTCTTTCTCAAAAGAATGCTGTGGTAGATGTTTTTAAAGAGAGTCAGAAAAAAGTTCTATCTCAAATTGATGAGATCCGATTCCCAACTCTTGATAAATACTTAGCTACTAAGTATTCTGCTCCTATACAAAAACCCGGTCTTAAGTGTGACCTTTGCAAGAGTTTCTCTGCTAATAATTTGAAAGCATTAGCAGCACATAAACGTGGTTGCATCAGAAAACAAACAATTAGTCCTATTAATGTGAATATCAATGTACCCGTTAAATAGTTTATTACTTTTTATCTTACATATTTATCTTAATCTAACACCAAAAAAATAATCATACCTTGTTCCCAAAATAACATTTACGACATATACCATGAAATCATAAAAATCACAAAGTCGGTTGTTATCCCTCTCTCAAAGTTTTATTCTAATATTAATTGTAAACTTTTTGTTTACAATTAGTAATATTGTTACCATTAATGCATTCATTTAGATAAAATATTATCTTTGCATATTTTTAATTGTCATTAGTTAATATATTTGATGTCTTCGTCAAATGACAACTCCGAAAACCACAATACAAGTGATAGTGGACGCAACTCTCCCGTACCTGTCCCCGTACCTGCACCCGTACCTGTCCCCGTACCTGCACCCGTACCTGTCCCCGTACCTGCCCCCGTACCTGTACCCGTACCTGCACCCGTAACCGTACCCGTACCTGTAACAGTTTCCGTTCCTACAACTGTTCCCACATATAACATTAGTGGATCTTTAACCTATGTATCCCATGTAGAAGACATAAGTACTAACAATATATTCAGTGCCACATGTGAAGATAATACTGTTATGCCCATTCCTGTACCTATAGTATCAGACCTCTCTAGCACCACTGTTCATGGACCTGGTTATGATATCACTAATGAAACTGGAAAATCAGCCGATGGCTCATTTATTATTCGTCAAACATTTGCTTCATCTACTGACCCCAGCAATAATGATGTTAATATTAACGCAAATCTTACCGAAATTGTTACTACCTATGTAGATGCATCAAATAATAATGCTGCGGATATCCTATTAAATCAAATTAAATTATATGCAGCTGATATTAACTGCTCTGATTTTCACGGAAAAGGTACAATAGATGATTACGCTGTTCTTTTTCAAGCCGCTGGTAGAATTGCGAATGAATCTAAACATATGGAATTAAATATTGATATTGAGGGATTTTCTGAGTTTGGTAAGGCTGCCGATGAGTTGGCAAATTTATTTGAGAGTTTTATTACAAAGTTGCAAAATGTCAATATTATTACCGATATTGGTTTCTTAACTACCATATCTATTGCCCTTGGTAAAATTGTTAATTTATCTAAGATATTCGGGAAATTCAAAGAAACGATTTTTACTACAACCACCATTCAAGTACCCAAATCCGCACATGATACCAAGGTTGTATTACAAGGTGTTATGGATGAAGTAAACTGTGCCATGCAATATATTAATTACTTTGTATCACCCACAGATGCATCATTAAATGGTGCACAACTTAGTACGGTTGAGAAAAACATTATTGCCAAGTCTATTGACACTATTGATAGCTGGAATGTTCTCTGTGAGCAGGGTGTCAGCATCGCAATGGCTAGTGACCCCGATGTTCAATATATTCAACAAGCTAGTTCTCAACTAAAAAACACCACTTTTAACTTGAAAACTATTACAAATACTTTGAAAAATAAACTTGCGGGTTTTAATATTACTTGTTAAATCGGTTTAAATAATTATTCATAAATAATACTATATGTTTCTCAGATTCAATATATTATTATTTCTCGGATTAGCCAATGCATTTATATTTCCACATTTTATTCAACCCAAACATACTGTGTTAAATCTAAGTAAGTATCCTAAGCGACAACATAGCGCATACCCACTTTCTAAGGTTTATCATGACCAATATATGCGACGTTTACATTCCGGTAATTTTACTAGTTACAATAACGATAATCCTATTATAAAAAAAATAAAGAGAGATAGGGATTTTAAACGTAATTACTATAAGGAAGACGAAGCAGATGATGATGAAGACGATGAATATGAAATGGATGATGAAGAAATGGATATGTTCCAAAAGCTTTTAAATCAGGATGGTGAAAATAATACTATGCCAGTAAGGGGTTTCAGAATTATTATTAATCCAAATATGCAACCTATTGATGAAGATGGTGTTGAACGAGATATATGGGGAAAGCCTATTCGTTCCACCCTACCTCGTAGGTCTAATCCTGATAAAAAATCAGAGAACTTTGAGGTTATTACAAAATCTCCCTTTAATTTCTCTAATGTAGGTGGTTATGATAATATTAAAGAAGAACTTGACCAATGCGTTGACCTACTTTCTAATTATACCAAATACGCAGGTTATAATGTTCGTATTCCAAAAGGCCTTATTTTTGAAGGTCCACCAGGTAATGGTAAAACTATGCTTGCAAAGGCCCTTGCCGGTGAAGCTAAAGTTGGATTTATTGCTGTTTCTGGCTCTCAATTCCAAGATAAATATGTGGGTGTTGGCTCTGGACGTATTAGAGAAATGTTTGAATTAGCCCAAAAGAATATTCCGTGTATTATTTTTATTGATGAAATTGATGCTCTTGGTAGAAAAAGGTCGGGTGATGGAGAAACATCTGGTTCTGAGCGCGATAATACTTTAAATGAACTCTTAGTAGCTCTTGATGGTTTCAAAAATACATCAGGAATCTTTGTTATTGGTGCTACAAATCGCGCTGATTTATTAGATGAAGCTCTGCTTCGCCCTGGCAGAATTGATAAACGTATTTATATTGGAAATCCTGATGCTAAAACCAGAAAGGCTATATTAAATATTCATTCTACTGGAAAACCCTACGATAAATCTATTAATATGGAAGAATTAGTAGAAACAACAAACGGCCTTTCTGGAGCTCAATTAGAAAATCTATTAAACGAAGCAATGTTAAATGCACTTCGCCAAGACCGTAATAAATTTACAGATATTGATATTGACCTAGTTATGAATAAAATGATGGTTGGTTGGCAACCTAATGAACACCAATTTACATCAGATATTATTGACCATATTGCTATTCATGAACTAGGACATGCAGTAGTGGGGTTGCTTTCAAAACATCACTCAAAAATGACAAAAGTGGTTATTAATTTATCCGCGCCTAAGAGTCCTGCATATACTATTTTTGAAAGCTCCGTATCTAATATTCTTACGAGAGAAGCATTATCTGAACATCTTATGATTCTTTTATCGGGAAGAATTGCTGAAGAAGTAGTTTATGGCGTTTCTGTAACAACCGGTGCTATCAATGATTTTGAAGAAGCCCTTAAATTGGCCCAGCGTATGATATGTTATTATGGCATGGGAAAACAACCAATTTACCCCAGCATGAGTGAGAAATACAAAGAGGAAATTGATACTGAAGTATCTACTCTTATTAACGATGCTTATGCGTATGGCGAATTCTTAATTCGTAACTCAAAAGAGCTGTTAATTGAAGGTGCTGAAGTATTGAAAAAACAGAAGGTTATGAAAGCTGAAGAACTTATTGAACTTATGAATAAAAAATATAATAGTATTTTTAACCTAAAAATATAAATTTCATGTCATTTGACAAATGACATGACAGCGTTATCCACCGGGAACCTAGAAAAAATTTATAATGGAAAAGGTAATGAATTAAAATTTCCCGAAGGGGCGGGGAGGGGGGTAAGGGGGGAACCGGGGGTTCCCCCCATGACATGAAAAAACCACACTGGTTTTTCTCTTTTTTTGGGGTATCACAATAAACAATCCTACTCTACACTACTTACCATCCAGAGAATGTGCCACTGCACGCGCGATAATAGTCAACCGAGCCAATGAGCGTCCACTCACGCTGTTCGCCTTTCTCGGTACTGGTTACCTTCTTGGTCCACAGCATCTCCAATTGAGAATTCCCACCGTTGTCCCTGTGCCTCGCAGTTGGGCAGTATTCTGGGAACTCAGATGCTAGCGCCCTGCACCGTGTCAACATATCAACAACCGTCATAGGTGGTCCTTCATCAAGCCTCTCATCAAAGAGAACATTGTAGTCAGATTCCTCGTTGATAACAACGTCAATTGCCGAGATTGTTGCACATGCCGGGTAGCAATTGCCATTGCTGTCTAACTTGTAACAGTTTGACATGACAGGCAGCTCGGCCTTATCAGGGTGCTCTCGGCAATGCTTTTCAAGGATTTGCACAAGCTGTGCTGATGTGAATGGACGTAGTTCTTGGCACCAATCATCATCCTGCTGCTGTTCCATGGCAATGTCATCATACTCTACCTGCTCGTCATACCGATCCTCTCGGTCTCTGCAGTTCTGGTCCCAGCGTTCAAAGTCGTCGTCCGTCATGCTTTCACCTCTGCGAATGCTCATATCCTGAGCAAAATCCTCCGCCTCAATCTCCTTTGCTAGAGCAAAATAACTCATTCTGTGTGTGTGTGTTTACCAATCTATCTATAAAATAAAAAGTTTTCAATTTTTTATGCCAACTTTTTCCAGATATAAATGTATTCGCCATACGTATCTTTCTTGTTTCTTTTAGGTCTTCCCAAAGGTATTTTATCATCGCACTTTCCCAACACTTTTACACATACATCTTCATAAATATTGGGAGGAACATTTAAACAATAATGCCCACCTTTCTTAAGATGCTTATATGTAACCGTGAAAACAGGAATATAAAATGTATTTTCCCATTCTTCTTTCTTTATAACAGAATTTTTATTATAGATCTCAATATTGTAATAAGGCGGCGATGTCAAAACAAAATCATAATCTAATTTGCTATAGTCTACATCTAATGCGCTCTTAAAAAACAACTGTATTTTGGTTGTTGTCATTGGTTTTAATGTATCCACCATTTTCTTATACAAAGGCTCCAAATTTGTATTCAAATCTATGCCAATATATTTCTCAATATTCTCACTGCAAGCACCAACCAGACGTCCGCCCCATCCCATCGTAAAATCTAAAAATACCTTGGGTTTATATCTACATATCATATCCTTCACCAAAATAGGTCTAAAAACGCCAATATTACCGAAATAAAGTCTAAATAAACTCTTCAACATCTTTGTCTTCTGCACATTATTTTCTTTGAAAAATCGGCCTTTAAATATACTATTAATACCGTTTCTAAAATAAGGTTTGTTATTGTAATAGTCATTAAAGTTATAATATACATCAAAAAATGAAAAGTTTAATCTACCATTTGTATTTAAACGCTCTATTGAGGTAAAATGGTTAACAAAGTCTACGCCTATTTTATCCAATATATTTATTTTATTGCAATCCACAGTCCTTAACTTGTTAAATGATTCCACAGCTTCATCCAAAGTAATAGGATATAGTATTTTTGTTACCTGTGTTTTGGATAGTTTCTCTAATGTTGGTTTTTTTAATAGTTTTACTGTCTTATTTTTTGCAGTTTTCTTTTTACTCTTTTCTGTTTTACCATTTATATATCCAGATATAAATATAAATATTACTTTACAATACTAATATATATATGTCATTATTTACAACAACAAATAGTTATCAGTTTATTGGACCTATTAGTCTTATTGAAAATCAACTAGAACCAGAAAATAATAATGAAAGAAAAATATATCTGGGGAAATTCATTAAATATATAGGGTTACCTTATGTTTCTGAATGGATTCATGATGCGAAAGCTCAATTTGAATATGGAACTATTTCAAAAGGACAGTATGATAACGTTTTTGCCGTTCCCTCTTAACCTAGATTTGCAAAGACCTTATATTCATCTATGCCGTGTTTTGCTATAAACTGTAAATGACGCATTGTAATTGCAAAAGATGGCCAAGAATGTCCTGGTGCGTCTGGCAAGGATTTCATCTTTTCAATGATCTTTTTAATATTTGGATTTTGTGTAAACATAAAACCATCCCATCCTCTGGTTTAAAAATTTTCAACCATCCCATTAATTCTAACTGACTTACTGCTTTGTAACCATTTGATACCCAGGCTCTTGTATGAGAATCGCGAATAAAACTAAAATCGGTCATGATAACTATATATGTTATATATCATAGTTTAATAAAATAAGTATTCAATTTTTCATGATCTATAAAAATCATGAAAAAAGGCTTTGGGTGATTCCTTTTTTGGGTGTTTGGAACAAGTTCCTTTTGCGGACAGTGGGGTTCGAACCCACGCATCATAGATAGCAGGTCTTAAGTCTGCCGCCTTAAACCACTCGGCCATATCCGCTTTGGTGACTGTTTTAGAGGTCAGTCAACTCTTAAATATGCTGCTTCCGTTTTGGATTCTTAAAATGAATTTTAATAAATTTGCTGGCTGGAAACATGATTGTTTTTGACAGAACAACCAAACTGTTAGCATAATTTTTGGGTGATTTGCTGTGTGAAACCTTTTGTGAAACTTTTTTGGGCCTTTTGCTGGTTTCTTTTTTATTTGCTGTCTTCATTTGGATTCTGATTAAGTGAATTTTGGGTGAATTGCTGTGCGAAGACGTTTTGTTCCTTACCCGATAAGGGACTCGAACCCTCAACCTCAAGATTACTTCGTCTTAGAAGTCTTGCGCTCTATCCAATTGAGCCAATCGGGCACGTTTTGTTAGTTTTGGGAGTCTAACAACTCTATTTCCGATACAGGGACTCGAACCCTGGCCAGCGGAGTGAAAACCCGCTATCCTAACCACCTAGACAATATCGGATATAAGCTCTCACCGGGATTTGAACCCAGGATAGCAGATTCAAAGTCTGCGGTGCTAACCACTACACTATGAGAGCAATATGAGACAAAAGTCTCTTGTGCAAGTTTTTATTGAGTGCCTGCAAACTCATTAGTCCTAACGGGAGTTGAACCCATGTCTAGTCCGTGTAAAGGACTTGTGCTAACCGTTACACCATAGAACCAGTTGTGCAAGTTTTTGTAAGAGTGCCAGCAAACTCATTGCCTTACAGTAAGGCAGTCACCCGATGAGGGACTTGAACCCTCGACCACTAGATTAAAAGTCTAGCGCTCTACCGACTGAGCTAACCGGGTACCATTTTTGGTAGTGTTAGTTTTGGTAGTTCTAACAACTGTTTTTGGGGCAGTGGCCCCCCTTGCTCGGTATGGGAGTTGAACCCACGACCCTCAGCTCATAAGACTGATGCTCTAACCAACTGAGCTAACCGAGCACAACTTCTTTTTTCTGCTGCGAATTTCTGTTTTCAATTTTTTATGACATCCGCCAAGATGTTGGCAGATGCTATAAACTGATCCTGCTTCACATTATATAATTATGGGTTGTCTTTATATTCATTTCACAAGTAATTTATTTTTGCAGGATGATTGCAGCAGTGAAAAAAGGCTAATTAGACCTTTTTACAAACAAATCTTTCTACACTATGCTACCCCCCCTATTTTTATTGTTTAGAAATCCTCAGGGTCAGAGTCGTAATCCGCCCAAGACATTGGCTTGGCCTTGACAACTGGCTTGCGAACCGTCACATTGGCAGGAGGCGCTTCCTGCTCATCCTCCTCATCTGACATCTCTCCCAGCACATCAAATGCATTGACCGAGGTCTTGGACTCTGAGACAGCCTTCTTCTTGGGCTCAATCACAGACGGGGGACCGTTCAAGAACCTGACGACCTTCTTGATTTGGACACAAATGTCCTTCGCAGGCTTAACTGCGCCTCCGCACTTGTCGGCAAAATGGCCAAACTGCTGACACTTGTAGCACTGGTTGTCTCGAAGTTTCTTCAAGAAGCTCTCGCACACTACGCGCCCCTTCTGGTTCCTGAAGTTGTGACTGCCGCACACCTGCGCATTCTCACCTGCCTTCTCGCAGATGTGGCAGTTGGTGGCCTTGACAGTCTTCTTGTTCACACGGCAGGACATGGTGTTGTTCGTTGATAACTCGTTAGAGTTTGTGTTTGGTTACCAATTATGTTTTGGCAGAAAAAGTTTTCAATTTTTTATGCCATTTTCTGGCACAATTTTAATAAATTACAAAATCCATTTAGAAATTTAATATCTGTATTTAGAAATGAAATCAATAGTAATACCCCAAATCTTTAAAAACATATTGGCATGTCCTAAAAGAACTGCTGTTTTAAATAGAATTAATCCAATATTATTTGATGTTTCTCTAAGAGATGGTATTCAAGCTGCAAAAAAAGAGAATTTTTCTACGGATATCAAGAAAGAAATACTAAGAAATATATTGATACAACATAATCCACCAAAAATAGAAGTTGGTTCATTAGCTAATCCAAAACTTCTTCCTATTATGGGTGATTCAATAGAAATATATAATTATGCAAGTAAAAATATCAATACCGATATTTATATGCTTATACCGTCTATGAATAAACTCATATATGCCTTTGAAAATAACATTAAAAACTTCTCTTTTATTACGTCTGTTTCTAACCAATTCCAAGTTAGAAACGCAAAACGCTCTATTCATGAAACAAAATGTGATTTTGAAGTTATGTTTGCCAAATGGTTCCAAGAACCACATATATATAAAACCAAACTCTATATTTCATGCTTTAATTATTGCCCAATTGTTGGGAAAATAGATAATGATTTTGTATTAAAAGAGATTTTATATTATCACCAAAAATATAATTTTAATGAAATATGTTTATCTGATACTATGGGAAATATAAATATTGAAGATTTTGAATATATAATTGATAACTGTTTATATTTTGGTATACCACCATCTAAACTATCATTTCATTTTCATGCTTCTATTAAAAACATGGAGAACCTAGAGAAAATTATATTCTATTGTTTCTATAAAAAACTTAATAAATTTGACGTTTCTTTATTAGAAACTGGAGGGTGTTCTATTACTATGACTCCTGAGAAATTAAATCCAAATATGACATATGATGTTTTCTATAGAATTTTAGATAAATATATTAACAGATATATTGCGTTAGAAGAATTATATGGTGCAGAACGCGTAATAATATAATTATATATAATATATAATATGGATTATATAAAAGGAACTTTTGATAATACAGTTAGTGCGTTGGGTAGTGGAGCCAATGCTCTTGGTAATGCTACGTCAGGATTATTTTATTCTAATCAAATAAAACAGGAAGCTCCTCCTTCTACAAAATTTGATACTGATAAATTTAAACAAGGAATTGATGATATAAATAAATCTTTGGCAATAAATGCTGAAAAAGCAAGATACCGAAATCTTTTAGTTGAAATATCTAACTTTATAACGGAATACAAACTAGAAGCAATTAGAAATCATACTATTATTAGTTATACTATTGAAGAACATCCTAATACCAAAATCTTTATTTTAAATACACAAAATAAACAAAATAAACGGTTGCAAATTGACTTTTTTACAAAAGGAGATAATAACTACAGTTATAATATATTTTATGATAATAAATACAATTTATTCAATGAAGACGTAGTATGGTTTCAGGATGGTAAAAAAAAACAGGTTGAATTAATAACATTAATCGGTAGTGAATTATTTGAAATAATAAATAGAAATTTAAAAAATAACCTAGATGCATTATTTAATATTATTATGAATAAAGAGAGGGAGAAAGAATCATCAAAACCTGTTGTGATAGAGCAGCTACCTATAAAAACAAGAGGAATTGGAAGTACTACACTAGATGGTATAGGGAATACTGGTGCTAATCTTACAAGTTTTGTAGGTAATTTTTTCGGTGGAGAAAAACACAAAACATGTAAGAACAAAAAATCAAAGAAATCAACTAAGAAAAATAACCAAAAGAGAAATAAGAAAAATAAAAAACGAAAAACATTAAAAAGCCGTAAAACCGCAAAACGTTAAAAAATTGATTGCTTTTTAATATTTTATCCTTTCTCAAACACAGCACCAAATCAAGCATGCCAAAGCTTACCCGTGACCTACAGTTCCAGAAATGTTTCAGTGTATTCTTTGATTATCTTGTTGAGAACTTCTACCCTGACCTAAAAGAGTTCACTATTGTATCTGATACTGTAAATAAATCTTGCTGCAACCATTCTTATACTATTACAATACCCAGAAAAGTTCCTCTTTACACGATTGATGTGTTTACTGTGGATGAAAATGGAGTTGTCACTCCCCCTGGTACTGTCATGCAAGAACAACAGGTTCCAAAAATCAGACATTTCAAAAGTCACTTCCATGACTATTTCAAGCCACATATACTGAAAAGCAATAACAATATCCTTTCTTACACAGATATCCGCGATTATTGGTATGAGAATGGCATAGACAGAATCACATCCGAAGAGCTTTCGCTTGGCGTTTTACCTCAACAACTACTCTATTTTGACCTGAAGTTCAAGATTGATGTTGTTTACAATAAGAGTCATATTCCTTACCCTGTCCCGCTTTCTACCAAAGCACAGTTTGAACACAGATGCAAACAACTTGAAGCACGGAATATTGAACTTTGTATCAATCTCAAGAGCGTAACAGAAATGTATCAGGAAAAAGAAGAGCAATATGATGTCTTACGGCGAAAGATGCGTACTGAACGCAGAAACACAGAAGAAAAATACAGAAACATGTTTGAGAAGATGCAGAAGAAATTTAGAGAAATGTATAGTCAATGCGATACCACAGATGATTGCCCTGTTTGCTATGAAAGTATTGAATCCGCAAAACTAAAGGTACCTGGGTGTTGTCATACTATTTGCACAGATTGTGCTGGAAGATGCACGAATTGTCCTATTTGCCGAGAAAGTTATTAATATATTTGTGGATGATGTTCTATTTGTATTTAATGTTTTTCATTTAGCATACCAAAACTTCTTTATTTTCTATTATTATTATATAGAAATGGCAGAACCTATTGTTGAGAAAGAGAAAGAAGAAAACAATACAATGGATATTTCAACACCAGCAGAAGAAACTGTTAATGAAGGTATGGAAGTATCACAAAATGCTGACCAAATAATAGAAGAAAAAGAAGCTGAAATGCCTGAACCTGAAGCTGAACCTGAAGGTTTACCTGCTCCTGAAGATGAACCTATGGAAGTAAACTTCCCTCCTCCTCCTCCTACATCTAATAAATCCAGACGCGCTAAGTGCCCACCTGGATGCATGAGAAAACCAAAATGCACTAGCACCGGTGGAAAACGCAGTAAAAAGTCCAAGAAAACAAAGGGTGGCAAAAAGTCTAGAAAAGGTGGCAAAAAGTATAAGAAAGGTGGCAGAAAATCAAGAAAGAACAAGAAATAAAAAATTGATTTTTCTATTGAAATAATTAAACAATTTCAATAGAAATCAACCATGTTGACAAGAAGTCAAACAAGAATTCCAACTTATGAAGTCAATATTGACTTTGATGAGGCATCCAGACTATGGAATTCTAATAAAAAGAAGATTAAGAATGGGTGTTACGAATATGTCTGTGGGAAACAGCTTCAGAATGGCGAGTTCTGTAAAAAGAAAACAAAGAACTCACCATTTTGTTTCATTCATAAAAACAAGTTTTAGCGCGGAAAGCATATAAATATATTCTCCTTTTTTATAGTATAATGGATAACATTACCCTTAGCGAAGATTCTGGTGCTCCTCCTACCCCTGTCCCTCCTTCAGCACCTGCTGAATCCCAAGTCCGTTTAACAGACCTTGAAGTCACTGATGAGAATATGGCCCTCAATATTATTGTTTCATTTTTAGGCGTTGCTCAACAACGTGGAACATTCAGCATTGCTGAGTCTGCCAAGATCTATGAGTGTATCCAAAAGTTTATTTCAAAGCCCACTGATTCAAGCGCATAACCATAATTCTACAAAGCATACTTAGTTAAGTATGCTTTGTAAATTTGGCAATGCCGTGAATTTCTAGGTCCGAAGTACCTAGAAGTTCACGGTTAATTTATTTAGGTAGTTCTTACAGTCTGCTATAAATTCATCATCTACCTTTAATTCTGGTTTCTGAAATTTACCCCGTAATAAAGCTAATATTATTGTATTTAGGTCATCCATAGATGCATCTAAACGCAATAATTCGTTCGTTCTTATATTGAAAATTTTGAATACTTTTTCATCTGATGTTTGAGAATCTGATGAAGACCGCATCCTCCATAACCAAGCATAAATAATTACTTGCAACATATGGTCTATAGATATCTTACTTGTGCATTTCATTTCCCAAACGGTTTCTGGTGTTATCAAATCTGTACGTGCCGTAAAACGAAATTTAACATCTTTCCCAAAATGAGGTGCCAAAAATTCATCTATTTTTGCATGAGCTTTCTCGTCACTCTGATGAATTATTGTTTCTTCAATACGTGGAATGGCATTCGCACATTCACTGCCTATTACATTATCTAATCTCTCTGTGCAGTTAGTAATCATGCTCTCTGTTAACCAATTATATTCATCACGATCTATTTGTTTTAACTTAAAATAAAGTGTTTCTTGAACTGCCACGCTCAAATTGGCTATAAATAAATAATCATTTATGGTCTCTATCTTTTCAGGTAGTTCATCCACTATATTTTTTAAATAATTATGCTCATTTGGCTTCATATTATCTATGCATGTTGATATAATGTTCAATAATATATTAGAATTCTGACGAGAACCCGACCATTTCTCAGTTAAATAATCATAATAAATACACGGTATAGCTATTCCATTTAAATCACTAACCTCCTCAAAAAATCCCTGCCTAGTCTCTATAATACCCGGTATATCTATTTCTAAAATCTGTCTATTTTCAGATATAAAAACCCGGTCCAATATTTCTGATATATCCTCAATTATAGATTCTGGGATAAACTTTATTAATTCTGTAGGTGTTAAATTGTGCTTATTTGCAAACAGTGCATCTCTAACCTCATCTTCATCATCCTCAAAAATACTTTTATGATGACCACGAAACGTTATATAATCACATTGCTTCATCTCAATATGATTCTTTTTCAGGAATTCTAATGGTCTATCGGTTCGGAAGTTATCACTCTCTAAAACATAGAGACCATGTGTTGCTCTAGTTCCTGCCACATAAATTGTATTTGGACATCTATCTCTCGGCAAATTTCTCGCATAAAACTTAAAATACGATTGGTCAAAATTCACTATAAATATATATTTACGTTGACGACCTTTCACACAATGGAAAGTTGAGAAAACAACCTTTTTACCTATTACTCGCTCATCTATTTTATCAGTTTCCAACATAGGCACATGGCAAGGTATTCCACGCTCAACCAATATATTTTCTAATTGCCGAATATTACTATTCGCACCCTTTACTGATGCACCTAATACAAAAATATCCTCGGGTAAGGCTCCTTGTTCTAATAATTTACATATTTCTGCGGCAACTATTTTCTCTATGTTAGACCGTGATTGTCTAATATACGTTACTGGCGCACCATCCCTGCATGCCTCCATACGATTTTCTCCCAACATTACCTCATTTACAAACTTACACATCTGATTCGTTATACGATAAGACATTTTCATAGTACAAAGCTTGAACTCTTGTGTCTTCAAATATGCGAATCCCTCCCATAAAATATCTGCAAATGTCAAGAAACGAATATCCGCACCTTTGAACTCATAAAGACCCTGCATGTAATCACCCAAAATCAATAATTGAATAGAATTTCCCGAATCTCTCGCAAACTTCGCCATTAATTGAAAATATAAAAAGGTCATATCCTGTGCCTCATCTAATACAAAAACGTCAAATTTCGGTAATTTCTCGGTTGGTGGTAAATCCTTATGTATAATATACCGAATTCCAGTATCTGTATGTGCAGTAGATAAATAATAACGCACGGCCAGACTATGAAATGTATGAACTTTCATATTGGTTATTCCCGCTTTTTTTACACGGTCCTTTACTTCAAATCGCAACATAGAATTATACGTCATTTGTAATAATTGGTATGATACTAATGCTTTTGCTACCGATAAAATCAACGTTGTTTTTCCCGTTCCAGCACAAGAATCTACTATTACATTATGGCCATCTACTACATTTTTCAATATAATCTGTTGTTCCTCACTTAATTCATTCATATAGTTATTGTTTATCAATAGAAAATAATGCTAGTTTCTATTTATATTATATTATTAATATGTCTTTTTGACCTATTACGTTTTTTGAGGGTTTTATTTTTCCTCTTTTTTCTAGTACCACCCGCACCAGCTGCAGGGGCATTGATATTTCTTTTAAATTTTTCTAGTTTAGCTAATGCTGCTGCCATATTGTTATTATTTTTTTCTTCACTTAATTTTATTGCTTCCTCTAGTTTACCCTGGTTTATTACATCAGAAACTGGTTGTTCATTTAATGGAACATTGTTATTATTTTTTATTTTAGCTACTCTTATTTGTCTTCTAGTTAATAATGCTGGTTCTTGTCTCTGTTTTTCAGCAGCAATTCTTTCCTGTTCTTGTCTCTGTTTTTCAGCAGCAATTCTTTCCTGTTCTTGTCTCTGTTTTTCAGCAGCAATTCTTTCTTGTTCATGTCTCTGTTTTTCAGCAGCAATTCTTTCTTGTTCATTTCTCTGTTTTTCAGCAACAGCAATTCTTTCTTGTTCTATTCGCTCAGCTTCTAATTTTTCACGCTTCACTTTCTCTTCATCAATAGAAATTAAATCTTCCTTCTTTGGTTCATAATTTTTAATTAATCTATAGCAATTACTATTTATAGTATCCTTACCTTTCTCATAAATAATCAATTGGTTATCTACCTTATCCAAAAACCTAGTATTATTGTATGTGGCAAATAATATATCAAAATATTGTTCTACTCTAGAAAATGAGCCAAATCCTCTTAATGCGTTGTAATTAGTTTCATTATTTATAATAAAGTTTATTTCATCATCTATTGTAATTGGTATTGAATTTTTATTAACGATTACGACTCTTCCGAAATCTATTAAACGCATAACTATTTTATTACGCTCATATTTCACCATTGCATTATTTAAATGTAAATCGCAATGAATATATCCAGTTTCTTCCAATAATCTTATTATCATAAATAATAATTGACATAGGACATCATATTGTCTATTTTTTTCACTATTTAAAAAAGCATCTATTGTTTTATATTCAGACGCAGATTCCATTACAATAACGCCTAATTGGTAAGACGTATTATATTGCATTTCATTCATAATATAAGAAACCATATTCTCTGCTTCAGTATTAGGACCACATTTTTCTTTCAATATTCTCAAAAATTCTAATGATACTGACCTTTCGGTCATTTTCGCTATTGCCACTAAGGATGGACATACGGGTTCACCCTTATTAATTGTATTTTTATAGATTTCACTTTGAGTCTTTGCCTCTTTCTCAAAATCTGAATAAATATCGGTCTGTTTATTAAATGTCTTCCTATCCAATGAAATATAATTTTTCATATTTGTCTCTTCACTACTCAAAATAACTAGTTTAATAACCAACGTAAAAACAGGAACATCGTATTTTGTTTTTTGTATATTTAAACCTAGAAAGGGTGCTATCGCATCAATATTATCTAAATTTGATGGTCTATCAATATCTAGTTTTAATATGAACCCTTTTAATGATGAATATGCTATTTTACTTATTTTACAAGTTGGATTATTAACCATTTTCATAAATAATTTAAACGGTGACTCCTTATTGTAATTTACATGGCACATCAAACCCCCATAATATTCCTCATCCAATATACTCATGTTATCTTATAATATGATTATATTTTTTATTAATTTCTAAATGCGAAGGCAAAAGTACCAACTGCAAAAATTCCTAACACCAATCCTGTATGATAATATACCTGCATTCCTCGGTACATTCCTAACCAAGCTTTTGTTTGTTCAGGTGTCTTAATATGATTCAACATCCAGTCTGATTTTGGAGAAAGAACATAATAAAAATAGTTAGTCACGAATGAAATCGCCACTACCATTGAAACTAAAGTTAATGTTGAGAAACGATTTTTACGGATTTGCGTATTATAAAATATGATAATTAGAGAAAGAATAACCCCCAATGCATACCCAAAATAATAAATACGTGTTCTCTCATCCACTATTTTTTCATACGTGCCCACTAAATTTTCGGGTAATTGTTTCTTATAATTCACAATAATATTACTCTCATAAGTGGCATAATTCATATAAATCATACCAATTAAAAAAACAACGGAAACACCACAACTTAATGAACAAGGCATTCTATATAATAAAACAACATTATATTAATTCCATTCCAGAGAAATTTTCAATCA
>Ga0114979_10000874_pt1 | contig 19992 bp, 14 predicted proteins | sample S_140625_EF_Meta_FD_87315 | JGI IMG/M metagenome (GOLD analysis project Ga0114979, IMG submission 87315) | Freshwater microbial communities from Lake Simoncouche, Canada to study carbon cycling - S_140625_EF_MetaG | ecosystem: Environmental > Aquatic > Freshwater > Lake | place: Lake...
CGGCCGCGAAGCCAGCAACGGCCGCGAAGCCAGCGCCAGCTTCGACCAAAAGCACTGGCAGATCGGCGCCAAGTGCTCCAGCCGTTAAGCTCGCTGGCGCGGAAACAACACAGATTATTGCGCGTGCTGAGCAGGGGTCCAAGAAGGCCGCTGCGACTAAACAGCCAGCTGCCAAGGCTGAAGCGGTTCAGGCTTCCGTTGCCAAATCGACCGCTGCCAAACCCGTCGTTGCGAAGGCTTCCAGCAAGAAGGCCGGCTCGAAAACGGTCGAAGTGGCCGAGTCACCTCAAGTTGAGCCAGTTACAAAGACTGCAGATACCGCTAAGGCGACTGGTGCCGGTAAAGGTTCGAAGCCTGTCAAGGCGGTGAAGGGCGGCAAGGCCGCGGTGGCTAAGAAAGCCGTCGATGACCCGGATTCGTCAGGTGACGATGAGTTGGCTGGCGAAGAATCCGCTTCAGGCGAAATCGGTGGATTCGAAGAAGAAGTGGATAGCGATTCCGTGACTGAGGAAATCGTTGAAGTCGTCGTCCCGAAAAAAGGCAAGAGCCGTAAGGCGAGCGAACGCGCGCTGATGAAGGAGGCGCTGGCATTGCCCGCAAGTACTCCGGAGGAGCAGGAGGCGCGTCGTAACAAGTTTAAGCAACTAATTCGCCTCGGCAAAGAGCGTGGGTTCTTGACCTACGCCGAGATCAACGATCATTTGCCGCAGGATCTGGTTGAAGCCGAACAGATCGATTCGATCATCGGCATCATCAACGACATGGGGATTGCGGTTTACGAGCAGGCGCCCGACGCCGAGACGTTGCTCATGAACGAGAATGTCCCGGTCGCATCGAGTGACGATGATGCCGAAGAGGAAGCCGAGGCCGCGTTATCGACCGTCGACAGTGAATTCGGCCGTACGACAGATCCAGTCCGCATGTACATGCGCGAAATGGGCTCGGTTGAACTTCTGACTCGCGAAGGCGAGATCGAGATTGCCAAGCGAATCGAGGACGGTCTGCGGCAGATGGTCCTGGCGATCAGCGCGTGTCCAACGACGATCGAAGAAGTCCTCAATTACTCCAGCAAGATAGACGCGGGCACCTTGCGGATCGACGAGGTTGTCGACGGATTGGTGGACCCTAATGCCAAGGACGTGAGCTTCGCACCGCCACCTTCGCTGGAGGCCCTCGAAGAGGAGGAAGGCGATGCGGAGGTCGATCCCGCGGCGGCCAGCGGCAAGCAACTCGAGGAAATGAAAAAGGCGGCGGTTGAGAAGTTCGCATTGATCACCGAGGGCTTCAGCGCCATGCGCGCGGCCAATGAAAAGCAGGGCTACAAGAGCGCTGCTTATCTCAAAGCCCAGGCAGCGATCCAGGAAGCGTTAATGACGATCCGTTTTACGGCCAAGATCGTTGAAAAGCTTGCAGATACATTGCGGACTCAGGTCGAAGAGGTCCGGACGCTTGAGCGGGCGATTCTTAATATCAGTGTCGATAAGGTCGGCCTGCCACGTGATTTGTTTATTCGTCGATTCCCCGGCAACGAGACCAATCTGCGCTGGAGCGAAAAGTTGGTGCTCGAGGTCACCGAACAGGGCGCTCCGTACGTTGGAATTCTGCGCCGTAATATCCCGGCGATTCAGGACTTACAGCAGAAGCTAATCGACCTCCAGGCCAGGGTCATGTTGCCATTGCCCGATCTCAAAGAGATCAACAAGCAAATGGCGATGGGCGAGGCCAAGGCACGTAAGGCCAAGCGCGAAATGACCGAGGCCAATTTGCGCCTCGTGATTTCGATCGCCAAGAAGTACACCAACCGGGGACTGCAGTTTTTGGATCTGATCCAGGAAGGCAATATCGGTTTGATGAAGGCGGTCGATAAGTTTGAATATCGGCGCGGATATAAGTTTTCGACCTATGCCACTTGGTGGATCCGACAGGCTATTACGCGTTCCATCGCTGACCAAGCTCGTACGATCCGAATTCCGGTGCATATGATCGAAACGATCAACAAAATGAACCGGATTTCACGCCAGATCCTGCAGGAAACCGGGATCGAGCCGGATCCCGCGACGCTTGCGATCAAGATGGAGATGCCGGAAGAAAAAATTCGCAAGATCCTCAAGATCGCCAAAGAGCCGATTTCGATGGAAACGCCGATCGGTGATGATGACGATTCGCACCTTGGCGACTTCATTGAGGACACCGCGACCCTTGCTCCGGCCGATGCTGCGTTGCACGCGTCCATGCACAACGTGGTCAAGGAAGTGCTGGATTCGCTGACGCCGCGCGAGGCCAAGGTTCTGCGGATGCGCTTCGGGATCGAAATGAGCACCGATCACACGCTTGAAGAGGTCGGTAAGCAATTTGATGTGACACGCGAGCGGATTCGCCAGATTGAGGCCAAAGCGTTGCGTAAATTGCGCCATCCAAGTCGGGCCGACAAGCTCAAGAGCTTCCTCGAGGGTCAGTGACCGAACCGGTTTTCCAGGGCCTATAGCTCAGTTGGTTAGAGCAGAGGACTCATAATCCTTTGGTCCCAGGTTCAAGTCCTGGTGGGCCCACCAACATGAAGATGGACTGCAGTGATGTAGTCCATTTTCTTATCACGCGTTGTGACTTCCTTCAACTCGCATTTACCTCGACGTTCGCTTGAAGATTGCGGTTCTGAGTCGGAATTTCTCTGCATCGGCTGGCGGGGCTGAGCGATATGCAATGGCGCTCGTGGAGGGACTGGCTCAGAGTCACGAAATCCATGTCTTCTCGCAGTTCTGTGACCATCAAGACCCTCGAGTAATTTACCGAGCGGTACCTCGGTTCCTGGTTCGCCCACGCTGGACCAATCAGTTATTTTTCGCGGCCTACACGTGGTGGGCGACTCGGCGCGGGTTCGATATCGTTCATTCGCATGAGAACACGTGGCATGGGACGATTCAGACCGTTCATGTGCTGCCAGTCTGGTTTAACTACTTTTCTGACCGCCGAGATCCGGGACGCGGTTCCTTATTGCCGAAGGCCATTCGCAACGCACTGCGCTGGACTCAGGTTTGTACGAGTCCGCGTCTTTTGACGTATCTCGGTCTCGAGCACCTGAGGTTCCGTTCCCAATCTGGGCGGTTTATTGTTTGCGTTTCTCAGACTCTTCGGCAGGTTATGGCCGAAACATTTCCGGCAGGTAAGGGCTCCCTGCGGGTCATTGCTCCAGGTTTGTCTGCAGTCGCTGGCCGTTGTTCGCCCACGGAGCGAACCGACGCAAGGATCAAGCTAGAGCTGCCAATCGAAGGGCGATGTCTGCTCTTCGTAGGCAAGCAATTTCGAAAGAAGGGGCTACCCGCTGTGCTGGAGGCCTTGCAAGACATTGGCGATGATGTTTTTCTTCTTGCGATTGTTGCCGAGGAACTCGTGAGCGAGGCTCTTGAGCTGGTTGGCAAGCATCAGTTGGGCGCGCGGGTCAGGGTGCGCGGTACCGTCTCTATGATGGAGTTAGCCTACCGCGCCGCCGATTGCCTGGTGCATCCTACGCTCGAAGATACTTACGCGATGGTTGTTCTTGAGGCCATGTCATATGGTCTGCCGGTGATCGTCAGTGCTGCTGAATTTTGCGGTATTTCTGCTGAATTAAATGATGGTGAAAATGCGTTGATTTTGAATGATCCAAAATCTCGAAATGAACTGCGAATCGCGATCGATCGAGTGTTCAACGATGTTGGCCTGAGCGAACGCTTGAGTGCCGGCGGGATTGATTTTGCTCGGGGCCGCGCGTGGTCTGAGGTCGTTATTTCTTATGAAAGTGTTTTTCGGGATTCGGTTGCGGCAGGCTAATGCCCCGCTATGACAGAGCGCACGCGATGGCAATCCCTATCCTGATGTATCACCAAATCGCCCAGCCTGGTCCGCGGGGTACCCCCCTGAGGGGATTGACGGTGTCTCCGCGGATGTTCGCGCAGCACATGAAGGTGTTGCGACTCCTGGGTTATCGCGGGCTGTCAATGGGCGCTCTGACACCCTATCTCACTGGTGAGAGATCGGGGCGCGTAGTTGGCATTACTTTTGATGATGGTTATCTCAATAATTTACAGAATGCCCTCCCGATTCTTCAGCGTCAGGGGTTCAGTTCGACGTGTTACGTCGTCTCCGGAGAAATAGGCAGCACAAACCGCTGGGACGCGGACCTGGGCATCGCGCAGGTGCCGTTGATGGACCATTCGGCGCTTCAGGCCTGGATTGAAGGGGGGCAGGAAGTGGGGTCGCACACACGCAGTCACGCCAATCTCACGCAGGTTAACCCGCAACAACTCGAAGCCGAGATTTGTGGTTCGCGACAGGAGTTGGAGTCTCTACTGACGCAAGAGGGGGGTGTGCAGCACTTCTGTTACCCCTATGGGAGTTTGGACGGTGCGGCCCTCGCGATGGTGGCCCGGGCCGGTTATCGAACCGCTACAACGACAGCACGCGGCCGGGTCGATCCGGGTCGTCAACCAAATCCATTGGCGTTGCCTCGCGTCCGAGTTAACCGGACCACAACGTTTTTGCACCTTGCGCTGAAGTGTCTTACCAATTACGAAGATCGATCAGCGGCTTGAACCGTCCGCCCCTCAAAATCTCATTCGATTGATGCCGTCGAGCGCCGCATTTTTGTAACACTCGGCGAGGGTCGGATAGTTGAACACGGCGTCGGCCAGGTAATCGATCGTGCCGCCGAGTGCCATCACCGCCTGCCCGATATGGATTAACTCGGTCGCGCCTTCGCCCAGAATGTGGACCCCGAGAATCTTCCGGGTGTCGGGCTGGAAGATCAGCTTCAGCATGCCGGTTTGGTCACCGATGATTTGACCTCGAGCGATTTCTCGAAAGTTCGCTTTGCCAATCTCGTATGGAGTGCCGGCCGCGGTCAGTTCGTCTTCGTTGCTCCCGATCGTGGAAATTTCCGGGACGGTGTAGATGCCGTAGGGGAAGAGCCCGATACCGTGCTCCTCATCGTCACGCTCGCCGAACGCGTGTCGGGCGGCTGCACGACCTTGTTCGAGCGATGTGGAGGCAAGCGACGGATAGCCAATTACGTCGCCAACCGCGTAGATGGTCGGGACGCTGGTTTGAAAATGCTGATTCACCTGGATGCGTCCGCGGTTATCCAGCGCGATTTCAGCCTGTTCGAGCTTTAGATCGGCCGTCGCACCGGTTCGTCCAATGGCGTAGAGCGCGGTCTCCGCGTGAAGCGTTTTACCGCTCTTCAAGGTCACTTCGACGGGTGCCCGCGCGCCCTCAACGACATCGACTCGCGCGACTTCTTCACCCAGGCGCATCGTCACCCGGTTTTGCTGTGCGATGTAGGTTAGCGCGGCGGAAATTTCATGATCGAGAAAGGGCAGCAGGGTCGGGCGTTTGTCGACGATGGTGACCCGAACACCGAGCGCTGCGAACATGGTTGCGTATTCGACGCCGATCACCCCGGCGCCAATGACGATCATTGAACTCGGAATTGTTTTGAGTTGAAGAATGTCGTCACTCACCATAATCCGCTGACCGTCAAATGTAATGTGCGGGTCGCGTGTTGCGTTCGTGCCACAGGCAATCACGATATGACTCGTCTGAATGATGCGTTCATCGCCGCTCCCATCGTCGAGGGCGATGTGATGTGCGTCGACAAACGAGGCTGTGGCCTCGATAAGCTCAATTCGATTGCGGGCAAGCTGATTTCGGATGACGTCGATCTCGCTGCGAATCACGTGTTCGACGCGAAACAAAAGATCCTCGATCTGAATATCGTGCTTGACGGTGTAAGAACTCCCGTAAATCCCGCGTTCACGGAAGCCAGAGAGGTGCAAGACCGCCTCGCGGAAGGTTTTCGATGGAATCGTGCCGGTGTTGACGCAGACGCCCCCAACGACGCGGCGGCGTTCAATCACCGCCACGCGTTTGCCTAATTTTGCTGCTTGTATTGCAGCGCGCTGCCCTGAGGGCCCCGATCCAATCACAACGAGGTCGTGTTTCATCATTAATGTCGCTTCTTCTTGTTTCCGGTTAAGTCTCCAGAATGCTCTAGTGACTCGTCAGCGCCGTCAACCTGCACTCGGAACAACACTCCTGATACGTACGAGCGCGCGTGTCAAGCGTACAATCCCGAAGTGGTAGATTCGCAGCTTGGCTGCATGCCCCGCTTTGCAGGCCCAGCGCGTCCGGTCTGCCCACCGTTCAACGATGACTCCAGACACTACGACCGCCGGCGCAGAGCCGGCCGAAATTACCTTCGCAGACTTTTCGCTCGCTGAGCCGATTCAGCGAGCCGTTGCCCAAATGGGCTATCGAACGCCCACACCGGTTCAGGCTGCCGCAATCCCGGTGGTGATGTCCGGCCGCGATGTGATGGCAGCCGCGCAAACCGGAACCGGTAAAACCGCCGGGTTCGCGCTACCCATTTTGCAACGGCTCCTGCCGCTTGCGAGTTCGAGCCCTTCGCCAGCACGCCATCCCGTTCGTGCGCTTGTCCTTGCCCCGACCCGAGAATTGGCGGATCAGATTTTTGTGAATTTCCGGGAGTACGCGCAATTCACGCCGCTGCGGGTTGCCTGCGTCTACGGTGGCGTTGACATCCAGCCTCAGATCGCGCAATTGCGGATGGGTTGTGAAGTCTTGATTGCGACCCCGGGCCGCCTACTCGATCATGTGGGCCAAAAGAACGTCAATCTGGGCCAGGTTCAGATCATCGTCCTCGATGAGGCCGATCGGATGCTCGACATGGGGTTCATGCCGGATCTGCAAAGGATTCTGACCCTGCTCCCGGCGGTTCGACAGAGTTTGATGTTCTCGGCAACCTTTTCCGAGGAGATCAAGAAGCTCGGCAATACCTTTCTGAAGATGCCGCAGCTGATCGAGGTTGCGCGGCGCAATGCCACCGCAGAAAACGTGACTCAGCAAGTCTTCATGGTTGGACGCAGCGATGAGAAACGTGCGGCGGTCGCGCATCTGGTTCGTAGTCGAGATCTCAAACAGGCTATTGTTTTTTCCAATACGAAGATCGGTTGCGGGCGTTTGGCCAGGGAACTGAAGTCGGATGGCTTAAACGCCGAAGCGATCCATGGTGATAAATCCCAGCAGGATCGTCAAAAGACGCTCGATGCGTTCAAAGCGGGCGAGATCACGGTGCTGGTGGCGACCGATGTCGCTGCCCGGGGCCTTGACATTGCTGAATTACCGGCGGTGATCAATTACGACCTGCCTTTTTCACCTGAAGATTATGTGCACCGAATCGGTCGCACCGGACGGGCGGGTGCAAGTGGGTTGGCCTTGAGTCTCATGGTGGCGGGCGATGAGCGTCTGCTGGAACAGATTGAAAAGCTGATCGGTCGTTCACTTAAGCCGGAGGCACTCGAAGGCTTGCCGGTCCGTAGTCGGGTGCCGAGCGAATTCCCGAGCGGATCTGACGAGAAGTCCCAGCGGCCCGCTCGGCGTAACACTACCGCCTACAGTCACGCGGGCGCGTCGACCAACACGTCGGGCGCCTCACGCTATCGCACGGAGTCTGTTGATCGGTTTTTTCTGCAGCCCTATGAGCCGTCCGCGTCAGCAGTCGCTGCTGCCGATACGTCTGCTGCCGCGCGGGCCGCAGCCGGGGCGGCTTCTCGGGACGTCGGGTCGCGGCGCTCTGCGCGTGCCGTGGCGACCTTGTTGGGCGGTAAGCCCCCGGGCTAGCCGATCCCTCAGCGCCGAGAGGGGGTCTTACTTCGATCCTCGACCCTCGTATCCGTTGACAACAGTTGTCAAGTCGAACAGTATTGTTTGATGAGTCGCCAGACGATGAGTTTTGCTTTGCCGGAGTCGATGCGTGAGTACATCGCCCACCGCGTTGCCGCAGGCAATTACGGCAACACAAGCGAATACATACGTGATTTGGTGCGGCGTGATCAAGAGGAGCAGGCCAAGAAGCGCCTCCGAGATCTCATCGAAGGGGGGCTCGCGTCGGGGCCCGGTAGGCCTCGATCGATGGAAGACGAAAATGAACTTTTGGCGATCGCTCGCGGCGAGATCGATTGAAACCGGCGGAACTTCGCCCCCAGGCGCTGCGCGACCAACGGGGCGAGGTCCGGTTTTATCGCAGGGAGGGTGGTAGTCGGCTCGCCTTAGCGGCAGCCAGTGCTACCAGCACCGCGCTTGACCAGATTGAACGCGATCCCGGTATCGGCTCACCCACGCTCGGTGAGCGTTTGGGCATTTCAGGACTTCGGATTTGGCGAGTTGCCAAATTTCCGCTGCTCTGGTGCTATTTCGAACGCGATGATGACTTGGATGTCGTTCGCTTGCTGGGCCAGCGTCAGGATCTTACGGCCATTCTGGGCGACGAATTCGCCGCAAACTGAATCACTAGGCTAGCCGATCCCCCAGCGCCGAGCCCAAGCGGCGGTTGCCCAGGTCCAGAAGGTATCGATACTTTGCGCTGTTACGAGCCGATGTGTGTCCCATCGACTCGCTTCAAGATAGCCCACGAGCTCCAAGTGCAGAGCGGCGGCGATCAGCGAAGCCATTGGGTTCTGATCATCGAGGGCAGGGGCTTGGGTTTGTTTGGATAACTTCTCGCCGGATGGTGTTCGCACCACGGGGACATGCATCGTGCGCGGAAGCGGGAAACCGAGCAGACGTTGTAGCTGACGCTGTCGCGCGGTGGTTCCCAGAAGGTCGTCACCCCGAACAATATCCGTGACTCCATCGGCTGCGTCATCCACGACGATTGCGAGGTGGTAGGCCCAGGCACCGTCTGCTCGCCGCAGAACGAAGTCACCGATCTCCTGGGCGACATCCTGCGTGATTCGCCCGGCAGCCCGGTCGTCGAAACTCTCGGAACCTTCTTGAACCTGTAATCGCCAGGCAAGGCGCGCGTCACCTGTACTGTTACCTTTGCTGTCACCTGTACTGTCCGGCTGAATTCGGGCCGCACGACAAGTACCTGGGTAGTACAACTCCAACCCCCGTTCGTGCGGACGGCCTTGCGCCGCGTGGATGGAAAGAATCTGCGCTCGGCTGCAATCACAGCCGTACACCAGGCCGCGCTCAACCAGCCGCGCGAAAGCTTGCGCATGGCAATCGTTGCGATCAGTCGTCTTGCGAACTTCACCATCCCAGCGCACGCCATGGGCGTTCAGGGACTGCACAATACGGTTTGCGGAGTCCGGAACGACCCGCGTCGTGTCCACGTCGTCAATGCGCAGACGCAGGATGCCACCGTGGGCTCTGGCGTCCAGTGACGCCGCCATGGCGGCCACTAGCGACCCCAAGTGCAGGGGGCCTGTCGGCGATGGCGCGAATCGACCAACGTAGTGCATATTTTGTTCGGAGAAACAGTTCATGATGACACGACGTCCTGCCAATGAACGAGGCCATGGCCAGCATGGGTGGCTTGATTCATGGCATAGCTTTTCGTTCGCCGGTTATCACGATCCCGATCACATGGGGTTTGGCCCGCTGCGGGTGATTAATGAGGACCGTATCGCTCCCGGAACGGGCTTTGGTACCCATAGTCACCGCGACATGGAAATTCTCAGTTGGGTCATGGCCGGTGAGCTGGCGCATCGCGATTCCATGGGTAACGGCTCAGCGATTGTCCCCGGCGATTTGCAGCGAATGAGCGCAGGTCGTGGCGTACAGCATTCCGAGTTCAATCATGCCCAGGACGAAACGACACATTTCCTGCAAATCTGGATCGAGCCCTCCATTCTTGGATCGGAGCCGGGATACGAGCAGAGGCACTACCCGGATTCTCAGCGCCGCGGACGCTTGCAAGTCATTGCAAGCGCTGATGGCCGCGAAGGTTCGGTGACGGTTCAACAGGATGTCGTGTTGCTGGCGGGTTTATTTGATGGGCTGGAATCGACCCAATACAACCTCTCGCCCGGGCGACGGGCATATGTTCACCTTGCCCGTGGCTCACTCACGGTGAATGGTCAACGCCTCGATGCGGGCGACGCTCTAAAGCTCGTCGATGAGTCTGCAGTGACGTTGTCACTGGGGGAGGGGGCTGAGGTGCTCGTGTTTGATTTGTAGCCGGTCCAAACCGCATTACCGACGAGGGCGACGAGCACCACGATCCCGCCCTGCAGGCTGGCGTCGGAAGGGCGCTCGCCGGCTGCCAGCCATACCCAGAGCGGCCCGAACAGAACCTCGAGCAGGGCCAGGAGCGCAATTTCCTGAGGTGCGAGGTGGCGGGATGCACCGACCATCAACATACACGGCAGGCCGAGTTGGGCGACGCCGAGTATCGCAAGCAGGCTCAGGTCCCAGGGAGTGGCTTCGAGAGGCCAGGCCAGCGGCAAAGTGCCCAAACAGGATAAAAGCGCGCCGATGGCGATGGCCGGCACCAGATCGACCTGAGCGCCCCACTTTTTTAACGTAATGACGTTGACGGAGGCCGCGAGGGGAACGCCGGCGGCAATCGCCATCCCTGAAAGCGCTGCGGTGGACGCATGGGCGGTGCCGATCTGATCGTGGACCATCCAGACGATTCCGCCGAATGCAGTTGCAATGGCAGTCCAGGTGGTGATGCTGAGGGGTTCAGCCAGGATCATTCGGGCCATCAGCGCCGAAAGTAGGGGCGCAATCGCAAGCACAACCAGGGTGTTGGCGACCGTCGTTCGCATGAGCGCGATCATGAAACAAGTGAACATGATTGCCCAGCAGGCACCTGAGAGCCAAAGGACACCGCCGCCTCGCAACAACGGTCGCCACCAACCCTTTGGATCCCGCATAACAAGAGCCAAACCGATAAAGACCAGGCAGAAAGCGGAGCGCCAGAAAGTGATCTCAAGGCCAGCTGCGACCTGCAGGTGGCGGCTAATGGCCCCTGCGGTTGACCAGCACAACGCGCAGAACACCAAAGTCCACGCTGCGCGCGACCGATGATTGCGCTCCTGCGCCGGGGGTGACTGAGAGGCGTCCACGGTTGAAGTATATCGGGGGGTTGCACCGGTAGAATCAGGATCTATGGCCGATCCCGACTTCCTGCACCTGCGTGTTCATTCCGAGTACTCGGTCGTTGATTCGATCGTGCGTATTGACTCGCTGGTTGCCGCCGCGAAGGCTGATCGGCAACCAGCGGTGGCGATCACGGATCTGGGTAACGTGTTCGGCTGGATCAAGTTCTACAAGGCTGCGCGGGCCGCGGGGGTTCAACCCATCCTCGGTGCCGATGTCTGGATTACGAATGAGGCGGACCGCGACAAGGCCCATCGCCTGCTTTTGATCGTTTCCAGTCAGGCCGGTTATCTGCGCTTGTGTGAGTTGCTTTCGAGGGCCTGGTTGGAAAATTCCTGGCGCGAGCGCGGCGAAATTCGACGCGAGTGGTTGGGGTCGACCGATGGGCTCATTGCCCTTTCTGGAGCAGCGCAGGGCGATGTCGGTGAGGCCTTGTTGGCCGGACGCGCGGAGCTTGCCGCTCAACTCGCATCGGACTGGGCCCGTCGCTTTCCCAACGCGTTTTACCTCGAGCTCCAGCGCGTCGGGCGTCCCACCGACGAGTCTCATGTGCGGCTTGCCGCTGCGCTGGCCGCGCGCCTGGGCTTGCCCATCGTGGCCACCAACCCCGTCCAGTTCGTGAAACCTGACGAATACGCAGCCCATGAGGCGCGGGTTTGCATTGCCGAGGGCGAATTGCTGGCCAATCCCAGTCGGACCCGGCGGTTCAGTCAGCAGATGTGGTTTCGCTCGCAGGCCGACATGGTGGAACTGTTTGGCGACCTGCCATCAGCGCTCGCCAACACGGTCGAGATTGCCCGCCGGTGTCACCTGACCATGAGCCTTGGCAAAGCGCGTTTGCCCGATTTTCAGGTGCCAGAGGGGTGGACGCTTGATGACTGGCTGCGGGCGCAGTCGCACGAGGGTCTGCAGAGGCGCTTCAAGGTGCTATTTCCGCCAGACAGCTTACCGGCGACGGAAATTGAGAGTAGGCGCACGCACTACGCGGCCCGCATCGACTACGAGTGCGACACGATTGTTCAGATGGGGTTCAGCGGGTATTTCCTGATCGTTGCGGATTTCATTAATTGGGCCAAGCAAAACGATGTTCCGGTTGGACCGGGCCGGGGCTCGGGAGCAGGTTCGCTTGTCGCATATGCGTTGGGCGTGACAGACATTGATCCGATCCCATACGCCTTGTTATTTGAACGATTTCTGAATCCAGAACGGGTTTCAATGCCCGATTTTGATATTGATTTTTGTCAGGACAAGCGCTGGCGTGTGATCGAGTATGTGCGCCAAAAATACGGTGCACAGGCCGTTAGCCAGATCGCAACGTTTGGCACGATGGCCTCTAAGGCCGTCATCCGCGATGCGGGCCGAGTACTCGATCTTCCTTATAATTTTTGTGATCAGCTGTCGAAGTTGATCCCGGTCGTCCAGAACAAACCGCTCTCGCTCGTTAAGGCGCGCGAGGCCGAGCCGCAGTTGCGTGAGCGGGAAGAAAAAGAAGATGACGTCCGCGGCTTGCTTGAAATCGCCGGCCCGCTTGAAGACCTGACCCGCAACGTCGGCATGCATGCAGGTGGGGTGCTGATTGCGCCGGGGCGTTTGACGGATTTTTGTCCGCTCTACAAAGCGCCCGGCACGGATGCCGTGATCAGTCAGTACGACAAAGACGATGTCGAAGCGGTGGGCCTGGTGAAGTTTGACTTCCTTGGGTTGCGCAACCTGACCATTCTGGATCTCGCGGTCCGCTACGTTCGGGAGGCGCAAGAGCGGGCAGGCGTTGCGCTTGGCGATCGCCTGGACCTCGCGCGCTTGGCGTTTGATGACCCCAAGGCTTATCAAGTTCTCAAAGTCGCGAATACCACCGCGATTTTCCAGCTTGAAAGCGACGGCATGAAAAAGCTCTTGAAAAAGCTCGAGCCAGATCGCTTTGAGGACATCATCGCGGTCCTCGCGCTGTATCGTCCCGGACCATTGGGTTCGGGCATGGTCGACGATTTCATCCTGCGCAAAAAAGGGCAGCAGGCCATTGACTTCTTCCATCCTGACCTCAAGGCGACTCTCGAACCGACCTACGGCGTGATCGTCTACCAAGAGCAGGTCATGCAGATTTCTCAAACCATTGGGGGCTACACCCTCGGTGGTGCCGATCTGCTCCGGCGAGCGATGGGTAAGAAAAAGCCCGAAGAAATGGCCAAGTACAAAGGGACATTTTTGTCGGGTGCGAAGGAGAAAGGCTATGGCGCAGCCTTGGCGGAAAAGCTCTTTGACCTGATGGCGATGTTTGCCGAGTATGGTTTTAACAAGTCCCATACCGCTGCTTACGCCGTCGTCACCTATCACACGGCGTGGCTTAAGGCGCACTGGCCCGCTGAGTTCATGGCGGCGACCTTGTCCTCGGACATGGACGACACAGACAAGGTGATGCTGTTCGTCAATGATGCCCGTGAGAATCATCTCACCGTGCTCGGGCCGGATGTGAATGCTTCGGTTTGGCGCTTCGTTCCAGTGGGTGGGGAGGGTGCCCCAGCACGCACCATTCGCTATGGATTAGGCGGCGTTAAAGGTGTGGGTGCGCAGGCCGTTGAACATCTCATCGCGCGCCGCGATAGTAGCGGGCCCTTTAAAGATTTGTTCGATTGGGTTGCGCGGGTCGATCGGAGGATTTGCAACCGGCGTTGTATGGAGGCCCTGATTCGGGCGGGTGCACTCGACAGTCTGGGCCCGGCCGCCGATCGAGCCCAACTGTTGGCCACCCTTCCACACGCGATTGATTGCGCCGATCAAGCCGATGCACAAATCGGTCAGGACAGTCTGTTTGGCGCGATTGACGCGACATTCGATGCGCCGCGCCAGTGGGTTCAGGTTGCACCCTGGACCGAGCGTCAACGATTGCGAGAAGAGAAGGCGGCGCTGGGTTTCTATTTTAGCGGGCACTTATTCGACGCACACCGCGCGGAGGTGCAGCGGATGGTACGTGCCCGCCTGGTGGACTTGGCGCCCTCGCGCGATCCCCAATGGCTGGCGGGTACGATCGCTGGGCTGCGCCCGCAGATGACCCGGCGCGGCAAAATGCTGATCGTGACGCTTGACGATGGATCAGCCAAGGTCGAGATTTCGATCTTTGCCGAGCTTCATGAGCGTTACCGGGCGCTGTTGCGAGAGGACGAGTTTCTGCTGGTTCAAGGACGTGTCAGCAACGACGAGTATGCGGGTGGACTGCGTGTGAGCGCTGATCGGGTGCTTGACCTGACCGGGGCCAGAATGCAGTTCGCCCGTCGATTGCGGATTCAGCTCAACGGTCAAAGTCATGCTGGTCGCCTGCACGACCTGCTTGCTCCGTATCAAGAGGGTCCGCCCGCGGAGGTCTTGGGGTGCCCCGTTGAAATCGAGTATCACACCGCGAGCGCCCGCTGCCGCATCACGCTGGGCGAAGCGTGGCGGGTGCGGCCAGACGACGCCCTGTTGGGCTCTTTGCGTCAGTGGTTGACTGCGGATTCTGCCGAGCTCTTGTATGAGTGAAGACTGGGTCGCGAGCCCTTGGATGAGCCCGGATCAAGAATGAGCCCGAATCAAGAATGAGCCCGGGTCGAAGATGAATTCAGGACGGGGCACCTGGGCCCGGCTACTGCGCTACACCCGTCGGTGGCTCCGCGGTCTCATCCTGGGCTTTTGTTGCATGATTCTCGCTGCTGCAACGGAGCCCGTTTTTCCGGCGCTGATGAAGCCGTTGCTCGATCACGGGTTTGGCGGCGAGCGGACGTTCTCGTTGTGGCTTGTACCGGCTGCCGTGATCGGTATTTTCGTGGTTCGAGGTTTCGCGACCTTTACCGGCAATTACGTCCTCAACTGGGTTGGACAGCAGGTGTTGCGCGAGTTGCAGCGTGAAATGTTTGCCCGTCTGATGCAACTTCCAACGACGGGTATGGGGTCGACGGGCGGCTTGATCACCCGCATCGCGCTCGAGCCCACGCATGTGACCGCAGCTGCGACCCGCGTGTTATCCGTGGTGCTGCGCAATGTGTTGGTGATTGCAGGCTTGCTCGGGTGGTTGGTGTGGCTGAACTGGAAGCTGACACTGATTGCAATTGTTCTAATTCCGTTCATCGCATGGGCGGTGCGGTCCTTCGCCCGCCGAGTCCGGGCGATTGCGGCGAGGCAGATCGATACCTTGGGTGAACTGACGGGTCTGGTGGAGGAGACCGCGCGCGGGTGGCAGACAATTCGGGCCTTTGGTGGGCAGATGCGGCAGCAGATGCGATTCAATGCCCTCGCGGAAACGATGTTCCGGGCCGAGATGCGCCTGTCGGTGGCCACGGGTGGCTTGGTGCCGGTCACGCAGTTGGCTGCTGCGCTTGCGGTGTCGGTGGTGGTCACGATTGCACTCGTTCAGGCCGATGGTGACCGCAATTCGGTCGGCAGTTTCGTTTCGTTCATCACTGCGATGTTGATGTTGATGGCCCCAATGAAACAGCTCGCCGATGTTGGCGGCGTGTTGCAGCGTGGACTGACTGCGGCCGAGGCTGTTTTTGAGTTGATCGACAGAGCTGCGGAGCCCGACCTTGGAACGCATTCGGTTGCTCGGGCGAGCGGCGCGTTGAGCTTCGAGCGGGTTCGGGTCCGTTATCCGGATGCTGAGGGCGAAGCACTGGCCGGAATTGATCTGGAGATTCGACCGGGTGAAATCATCGCTCTGGTTGGGACCTCGGGCGGCGGCAAGACCACGCTGCTCAATCTCTTGCCCCGCTTTGTCGAACCCTCCAGTGGCGTGATTCGGTTAGATGGGGTGGCTCTGCAGGATTGGACCCTGGCATCACTGCGCTCCCAGGTCGCTCTGGTCAGTCAGGATGTGATGATTTTTGATGATTCGATTCGGGCGAATATTGCTTTTGGTCTCGATCAGCCGGTCAGTGATACCGAGCTCTGGACCGTTCTTGAAGCGGCTGCTCTGGCCGATCATGTTCGCGCACTGCCGCAGGGGCTTGGCACGCTCGTGGGTGAACGCGGGCAGTCACTTTCGGGCGGGCAGCGTCAGCGTCTGGCGATCGCTCGGGCGTTGCTCAAGGACGCGCCGGTGCTCCTGCTCGATGAGGCAACTTCTGCTTTGGATAACGAGACCGAGCGCCTTGTCCAGCAGGCCTTAATGCGCTCGATGGAGGGCAGAACGGTCCTGGTGATTGCGCACCGACTGTCGACAGTCGAGCGCGCGGATCGGATTGCCGTGGTGGATCACGGGCAGATTCTGGAAATTGGCTCGCATCATGAACTGATGGCGAAGAACGGTCTGTATGCGCAGCTCCAGCGGTCCGGGATGGCAACGAGCGTCTAGTGCCGAACCCGGTCGCTTAATGCTTGCCGCGCAGCGCTTCGCCTCGTTTTATTGCGATTGGCGGCCGCGCCGATTTCGGGCCATCGGAGGTACACATACTGGCGCAGGCACCAGAAAAATGGAAGCTTCTTGGCGGCGCAGAAAACCGCGCTCAGGGTCTGTTGTTCGGGACGGCCGAGTAACTGACCTAATAATGCAGCCCGATTGATCGTGAATTCGAGTGCGCTGCGGACGATGGCCTCTTCACCCACCGACGTGGCGTCCTGCAGCATCTGTTCAATCTCGGCGACTTCGCGTTGATGGCGGGCCTGTGTCTTGGATAGAAATGAGGCGGCGTCACTTGCGGCTAAACCCGCTGAGGCGCCCCCCCTGCGGTACTGCACCAAGGGTTCGGCAATGGTGAGTGCCCCGCCCATCAGGAGCGCTCTCAAAGTATTGATCTGATCCTCGTAAACGACGTTCGGCAAGTAAGGTCCAAACTGGGTGAAGAGACGTCGCGTAAACGCCTGCGCCGCTCCCACCACATAAGGCCGTTGCGCCGCCCAATCCGATGCATTGCGCCACTGCGCCAGATCGTCAACCCGGAGGGTTTCGCCGCCTTCACCCTGGGCATTGAGATCCTGTAAGTCGCTGGCAATCAGATCCGCGCGCCGCCCCGAAGCGTCCCAAGCCTGCAGGATACGTTGGGCCCGGTAGGGCGCAGAAAGGTCGTCGCCGGCCGCGGTGATCAGGAGTTGACCGGTTGATTCGGCAATCAGGGCGTTGTAATGCGCGCTGATCCCGAGATTCCGCGCATTTCGGCGAACACGCACTCGGTGCGGACCGCGGTATTGCTCGGCCAACGTTTGCAGGATTTCGAAGGTGGCGTCGGTTGAGGCATCGTCGGAGAGCAAGATTTCGAGTGGCGCAAGAGAGCGTTGTTCGAGAATGCTCCTGGCCGCCTGCTCCACGAACGACGCTTGATTGAAGGCGAGAAATAGCACGCTCACCGTGAGGCCTTGCTCGCCTGAGTGCTTGCGCGCGCTCATCAGTCCCTGGGCTCAAAACAGTGGGGGGCATGAATACGTTTTGAGGCCATCAGCGCGGCAGCAACGCGGCCCGCCATGCGCAGGGCCCGTTCCGTGCGCAACACCAGCAGATGAAACGGCAGAGCAAGCAGGCTTCCAATTCCAATCCTCATCATCATTGTGAAATAAGGAAAAAACCCCTGGTACTTTCGGGTGATGTAGAACTTGGAAAGCGTCATGCAATAGGCGCGCCGAAAAGTAGTTCGGAACGACGGCGCGCTCGACTCCCGGGTATGGTGCTCGGCGGCAGCGGTGGACACGACAATGATCGGTCGGCCGGCTCGCCGAATCCGGATACACAGATCATCATCTTCTCCGTAGAGGAAATACCACGGGTCGAAATAACCAATGGGTCGCATGTTACTCAAATTAAGAAGCATTGCTGCGCCGGACACGAAGTTCACGCACAGATCGCCCTCTGGAAGGACGGGCATCAGACGCGCAGACTCTTCGGATCCGTCGTGAAATGAAGCCCCTTGTACGCCCTCTGAATCAAAAATAACCGGCGCCAGGATCGCGGCGTCCGGATAGCGCAACGCGGCTTTCCATAAAGCTTCCAGCGCACCCTCGCGCAATTGCGCGTCGGGGTTGATGAGCAGTGCAAATGGCGTTTCGACCAAATCGAGGGCGAGATTGTTGGCGCGGCCAAATCCGAGGTTCTGGCCGGCGTCGATCACCTGTGCGTGTGCTGCGCAACCGCGAACGACCTTGCGGGTCGTGTCGTGACTGTTATTGTCAACAACAATCAAGTGTTTGCATGATGCAAGCGGGGCGAGCGACCAAGGGAGAATCGAGGCGCTGTTATAAGCGACCAGAACGGGGGTGATCTCCCGCTCCCATGGGCGCTGCTTCACAATCAGGCCGAACGACGTCCGATGCTGTGATGCTCGAGGCCTTTCTGCGCCAGGGCTTGCGGCTGGTAAAGGTTGCGGCCATCGAAAACGATTGGTTGCGTCAACAGCCCGCGGATACGGTCGAAATCCGGACTCCGGAATTGACGCCATTCGGTGACCACGAAGAGCGCACTCGACCCTTCCAGCGCTTGGTATGGTTCGCTGACCAGGTCGAGTCCCGGTCTGCCTCCAAATGCGGCTACAGCGGTCTCATGGGCTTCGGGATCAAAGGCGCGCACGGTCGCACCGGCATCGAGCAACCCATCAATCAAGACCTTGCTGGGCGCTTCGCGCATATCGTCGGTGTCGGGTTTGAAAGCCAGTCCCCAGACCGCGAACTGTTTGCCCGCCAGCCCCTGGATGCCGAACCGTGCCACCGCCTTGTCAAGAAGAATGCGCTTCTGAACCTCGTTCGCACGGTATGCGGCATCGACCACTTCGAGAGCGGCCGAATTGTCCTGACCCATCTTGCGCAGCGCCTGGAGATCCTTTGGAAAGCAAGAGCCACCAAAGCCAGCGCCGGCGTAGAGGAATCCGGGGCCGATCCGGGGATCTGAGCCAATCCCCCGCCGCACCTCTTCAATATCGCCACCAAGGCTTTCGGCAAGACGCGCCATTTCATTCATGAACGAAATGCGCACCGCAAGCATCGCGTTCGCAGCATATTTGGTTAGCTCGGCAGACCGTGTGCCCATCACGATCAGCTTCTCGTGGTTGCGCGAAAACGGCGCGTAGAGAGACTTCAGCAGGCTGATGGCATGGGCGTCTTCGCAGCCGACCACAATTCTGTCTGGCCTCATGAAGTCGTCAATGGCCGCGCCTTCTTTGAGGAATTCCGGATTCGACGCGACCGAGAAAGAGATATCGAGATTGCGTGCTGCCAATTCGGCTGCAATGGTCTCGCGGACCCGGTCAGCCGTACCGACGGGGACCGTGCTTTTATCAACGACGATGGTTGGTTCAATAAGATGCTGCCCAATGGTGCGTGCGACAGCAAGCACATGCTTCAGATCGGCCGAACCATCCTCGGAAGGGGGCGTGCCGACCGCAATGAAAATAACCTCGGCCGATGAAATAGCAGGCTTCGCATCGGTGGTGAACTGCATGCGACCATCAGCGCATGAACGGTGAATGATGGCGTCCAGCCCGGGTTCATAAATCGGAATCCGCCCCTCGCGGAGGCCTTCCACACGGCTCACATCGACATCGACCAGAGTGACGTGATTACCCATATCTGCAAAGCAGGCGCCGGTGACGAGGCCGACATAGCCAGCACCAAAAACAGTCAATCGCATGGTCAGGATCCGAGGTGGCCGCCAATCAGAGCGGGCAGGAGTGGCAAAATAATCACGACAAATTGTACCGCGCCGGCTTTTTGCATTCGGCCGGATCGGGGCGGGCATTGGTGCTCACGAGTGGGCACGGGCGGGCACAGGCAAAACGAACATGCGGCTTTCGGTCATTATCATCACCCGCGACGAGGTTCACCGAATTGGCCGTGCGATTGCCGCGCTGGCCTTTGCGGACGAGATTGTAGTTCTTGATTCTGGTAGTACTGACGGAACGCCTGACGTGGCGCGAGCCGCCGGTGCCCGTGTGGAGCAGACCAACGACTGGCCCGGTTTTGGACGGCAAAAAAATCGGGCACTCGATTTGGCTCGCGGCGACTGGGTCCTGTCGATCGACGCCGATGAACTGGTGACCGAGGCGCTGGCTGGCGCAATTCGCGAAGCGATTAGCCGCACGGATGGGAGTGCGAGTGCGAGTGCGA
>Ga0114979_10000875_pt1 | contig 19991 bp, 12 predicted proteins | sample S_140625_EF_Meta_FD_87315 | JGI IMG/M metagenome (GOLD analysis project Ga0114979, IMG submission 87315) | Freshwater microbial communities from Lake Simoncouche, Canada to study carbon cycling - S_140625_EF_MetaG | ecosystem: Environmental > Aquatic > Freshwater > Lake | place: Lake...
CGGCGGATTGGCTCTCGGCGGAAAGCAGGGCGATCACCGCCAGCCTTCCCGACGCCGCGATCGTGCGCGCGGCGGAACAGAACTCCACGAGCTCCATGCCGGAACGCTCGGTGCTGAAGATCGCCACTTCCGGATACGCCTCGGCCACCAGCCGCAGCCCGCCCTCGGCGTCGCCGGAGGAGCGCACCTCGAACCGCGCCTGCCGCAGCGCGAGCGCCAGGCGGTCGCGCGTGGCGGGATCGGGCTCGACGAGGAGGACGCGGGTCATGCCGCGAGTCTAGCGGCGCGCCTGCATCACGCCCGGCGGCGACGGGCGGCGCAAGCGCCGCCGGCAAATGCCAGGAGCGACAGTGCGCCGGGCGCAGGAACGATCGACACCGAGAGCGAGGTCGCGGTGCCGATGTACGTGCCCGTCAGGGTGGCAACGTCGAAGAGGAACAGGTTGTAGCCCGTACTTCCGAAGGCCACTGCCTCACCGGCGGGATTGGTGCCGTTGGTGACGAAGTAGTACGACGTGGCACCGGGCGTCACCGTCGAGAAGTCGAGGGCCGCGATGGTGGGGGTGCCTGCGTCGGTGAAGTTCAGGTACAGGAACTTGTCGGTGCAGATGCCGGCGATGACGGTCTGCGATTCCCCGAGGAGCAGCCCGCCCTGCGATACCCGCATCGAGTGCGACTCGAGGTACGTGGCCGCGTACGGCGCGTCCTGCAGGGTGGCCGGATTCCAGGCCGTGGTCGTCTCGTTGATCAGGTCCGGGTTCTTCTCGATGAAGGACGCGGGAGCGGAGGCCTTGGTCGTGAACTCGCCCGCGGCAACGAAGCCGTTGTCGAAGCCCAGGGAGTAGTGGTACATGGCGGCGCTTGCGCCCGAGGAGACCAGCAGCGCGGCGGCCGTTGCGAACAGGGCGGACTCGTGGCGCGGGAAGGGGCGGGTCATGGACGCATGCACTCCAGGTTGGTGTGGCAACAGCGCCGACGCGGGAACACCCACGCCTCGGCCGGGAAGAGGCGGAATCGCGGCTCGAAGTGTGTCACGGCAACTGCGGCGTTCCGTTGACCGGCGGGGGCAGATTCAGGGGGTATCACCTGCCAGCCAACGCGCAACCACCGGCCAGGCCATCCATACCGCCGCAAGCGGCAGGTACAGGGCAAGGACCCAGCGCACGGCCTTCCCGGTGACGCGGACGTTGATGCTCGCACCCAGCCAGCTGCCGGCGATGGCGGTGGGCGCCAGGCATGCGGCGATCACCAAGGTGGGCCAGAGCGCGGTGCCGCCGCCTTCGAGCGGCGTGTTCCAGAGCGTGACCGATTTCAGCGTAGCGCCCACCAGGGTGAGCGGCACCATGGTGCAGATGCTGGTGATCACCGCGCGCTTCATCGGAATGCGGGCCCACGCACGCATGAGCGGGATGCCAACCACCCCGCCGCCGATTCCCAGGAGGCCGCTCAGGAATCCCATCGTGAAGCCGATGCCGCCACCGCGCGCGGCGGTGAGCTCCTGGGCGTGCTCCTCCGCGTGCTCATGGCCTCCTGCAAGGAGCATGAACTCGCGGATGGCGATGGCGGCCAGGAAGACGGCGAACATGACGCGGAATCCGCTTGCATCCACCTGCGTGCTCACGGCCACGCCCACGAGGACGAAGACGAGGGCCGCGGGCAGGATGCGTCGCGCATACGTCCATTCGATCTGGCCGGCGCGGCTGTAGCGGCGGTACGCGGTGGCGGCCACCACCAGGTTGGTGATCATGGCCGCGCCCTGGAGCTGCTGCTTGTCGGGGGAGATGAAGATGGTGGCGAGCGGGATGATCCCGATGGATCCGCCCACGCCGAGCAGCCCGCCGATGACGCCGCCGAAGAGCCCGAAAGCCAGGTACTCGGCGATGGTCTGCGGATCCATCCGGAAAGCGTAACGATTGGCAGGAAAAAGGGCGACGCTTCCGCGGCGGATCCGCCGGGCGCGGGAGGATCGCGTGCATGCTCGTGACCATTCCCAGTTTCGCCCTGCAGGGCATCGATGCGGTCCGCTGCGACGTGGAGGTCTCGCTCCAGTCGCGCGGGCTGCCACGCATTGCGTTGGTGGGGCTGCCGGACCTCGCCGTGCGCGAGAGCATCGAACGCGTGAAGAGCGCGATGGCGGCCAGCGGCTTCGAACCGCCGCGCCACCGCACCACCATCAGCCTGGCACCCGCCGACCTGCGGAAGCAGGGGCCGGCGTTCGACCTGCCGATTGCGGTGGCGCTGCTCTTGGCGGCGCCGGACGCGGCGGATGGCCGGGGAAGCGGCGGCGCAGGCGCCGATCGCGCACCGGACGTGGGCGCGTGGATGCTGGCGGGCGAGCTGGCGCTCGATGGATCGTTGCGCGGCGTGCGCGGGGCGGTGGGGATGGCGCTCCTGGCGCGGCGGCTGGGGCTGGCGGGCATCGTGGTGCCGGCCGCCAACGCGCGCGAGGCGGCGGTGGTGGAAGGGATGGACGTGCGCGCCGCGGGGGCGCTGCCCGAAGTGGTGGCATTCTTCCGCGGCGCGTGCGTCCTGCCGAAGGCGGAGCCGGTGGACGTGCGCGGCGCCATCGCGGTGACGGCGCCGGCGGTCGATTTCCGCGAGATCCGCGGGCAGGGGCCTGCGAAGCGGGCGCTCACGATCGCCGCCGCGGGCGGGCACAACGCGCTCCTCATCGGCCCAGCCGGGTGCGGCAAGACCATGATGGCGCGTGCGCTGCCCGGGATCATGCCGCCCCTCGAGCCGGACGAGGCGCTCGAGGTGACGCGGATCTGGAGCGCGGCCGGCGCAGGTGCGCCGCGGCTCGTGACCGAGCGGCCGTTCCGCGCGCCGCACCACACCGCAAGCACGGTGGCGCTCGTGGGGGGCGGTGCCGCGGGGGTCCCGCGCCCGGGCGAGGTGACGCTCGCGCACCACGGCGTTCTCTTCATGGATGAGCTCCCGGAGTTCGGCCGCAGCGCGCTCGAGGCGCTTCGTGAACCGCTCGAGGATGGGTTCATCACGGTGGCCCGTGCGCATGGCAGCGCACGCTTTCCCGCGCGGAGCATCCTGGTGGCGGCCATGAATCCCACGGCGCGTGGCAATCGCGGCGCGGGTACGCGCGGCGCGCGGGAGCAGGAGAAGTACATGGAGCGCGTGAGCGGCCCCATCGTCGACCGCATCGACCTGCACGTGGAGGTGCGGGCCGTGCCCTTCGAGCGGCTGGCCGCGGCGCCCGCGGGCGAGGGCACCGCCGAACTGCGATCGCGCGTGATGGCCGCGCGTGCCGTGCAGCGTGCGCGGCAGGGGGCGGTGCTCAACGCGCACCTGCGCGGGAAGGCGCTCGATGCGGCGGCGGAGCTCGACGCCGCCGGGCGGGCGCTCCTCGGCGAGGCGATCGGGCAACTGGGGCTGAGTGCGCGCGCCTACGACAAGGTGCGGCGGATGGCACGCACGATTGCGGATCTTGACGGCGTGGCGCAGGTGAACGCCGTGCACGTGGCGGAGGCGGTGCAGTACCGCGTGCTTGATCGGCATGCGGGGTGAGCCGTGATGGCGTGGCCGAAAGAAAGCAGGTTCCGGCCAACGCGTGTTGGCCGGAACCTGCGGGTTCCCGTGCGAGATGTTCGCCGACTCAGCGGCGACCGCCGCCACCACCGCCGCGCATGCCGCCGCCACCACGGTTTCCGTAGTTCGGCGCGCTCATGCGCTGTGCGCTGTGGAAGCCGGACGCGCCGCGGTAGCCGCCGTAGCCGCCACCGCCGCGGTTGTTGGCTGCACCCCAGCGGTTGTTGCCCATGCCGGGCTGCGTACCCATGCCACGGTTGGTGCCCATGCCGCGGTCCACGCCTTCGGTTCCGCGCATGCCCTGGTCCATGCCCATGCCGCCGGCACCGCGCATGCCCTGGTCCATGCCCATGCCACCGGCACCACGCATGCCCTGGTCCATGCCCATGCCACCGGCGCCACGCATGCCCTGGTCCATGCCCATGCCGCCGGCGCCACGCATGCCTGCGTCCATGCCGGCTCCGCCGCGCCAACCGGCGCCCGCGCGTGCGCGGTCGGCGGCTGCCGCGTTCGAGTTCGCGCGGCCCATGCCGCCGAGGTCGTTGCGGCGATCGTTGGCTGCGCGTGCCGCCGCCGCCGTGCGACGGTGATCGTCCCACCGACGGTGCCAGCGGCCCCAGTCGTCCCAGCCGTAGCCGTACCCGTAGCCGTAACCGTACGCGGAGCCCCAGTAGGGGCACCAGCCGTAGCCGCCGTAGCCGTCGTCGTAGACGTCGGAGTACATGTCCGGGTAGTCGTCGATGTACTCGTTGCTGGTGGGCGGCGCGTAGGTGCCGTCATCCGGGGAGTACTCGGCCTGGTTGCCATAGGTGGCTGGATACGCAGGAGCAACGTAGTTGGGGTCGTTCGCCGCCATGGCGTCCTGGTCCGCCGTGGAGGCGTGCAGGCTGGCGTTGTAGTCGTAGCCCGTGCCGTAGACCGGGGTGCCGTTCTGCATGTAGGTGCCGAAGTAGCCGGCGGTCGAGCCGAAGGTCACTGCGGTCGCCGTGCTGCCGTAGATCTCGACGTACGTGCATGCGTACACCGGGCACGAGGCCGGGATCGCGTAGATGGCCTCGGGCACCGAGTCGCACAGCGTCCACGGGCCGTTCGGGTCGGTGGCGGTGAACCACGCCCCGTCGTCGCAGCAGTAGTAGGCTGCATTGAGCTTCAGCACGGGCTGCCGTGCGTTGGTGCAGTACGAGAGCGCGCTGCCGTCGATCGGCGAGAAGTGCGGCTGCCCGCTGTAGGCCGGCATGCACTTGGCATCGGCGCGGGTGAGGGTGAGCGTGCGCACCAGGTTGCTGGTGAGGCTCGCGGCCTTCGCCTCGGTGGTGCCGGGGACGCTGGCGCGCACCGCACCCATCTTGCCGGTGGCCGGCAGCTTGGCGAACGCGGCCGGAACCTTGTCCGCCGCCTGGTAGGCCCACGGTCCCTTCAGGAGGTCAGCAGAGGCGAACCAGCGGCCTGAGCCGAGGATCCACCACTCGTTGCCGCTGCGGAGGATGGTCTCGGCAGTGTTGGTCACGCGCTGCACGCCGGGGCATGCGTCGGCCAGTTCCGGCTTGCCGGAGATGGACACCAGGACCGTGGGGCGGATGGCGATGTAGACGTCCGGCGGCGGGCCCTGGACGTGCGTGGAGCGGTGCAGCTCGATGGTGTCCTTCACGTCGGTGGGCGGCGCCTTCGGCTTGCCGAGCGCTGTGATGACGTCCTGCGGCGGATCCGTCTGCGCAGCGTTGAACGGGCCTTCCATGGTGGCGGCGCTCACCCACTCCTGCGAGGAAAGCCGCGTGTACCACGCGCCGGACGGCGACTTCAGCAGGATGTTCGGCGTGTTGACCACGCGCTTCCAGCCGCTCGTCCCGCAGGGGCCGAAGCGCGGCGCTCCGTTGACCGAGATCAGCACGGTGGCGCGCTCGGTGACCTTGATCACGGGCACGGCGTTGGAGAGGTCCTTGACGTCGCGCGAGGAGTCGATGGCGATGCCCTCGACGATGGTGCTCAGCGTGGCATCGAAGCCGACGCCTTCGAGGAGCTTGGCGAACTCGGCCTGCGTGGCCGCACCGGTCCCGTCGTCGAGCATGCACTTGTTGATGGTGAACTCGTTCAGCTCGACCACGCCCGGCGTCTCCGAGGAGGTCACGACGGCGGTCATGTCGAGCGTGCCCGCCGTGGGGCTCCCCGTGGCGCGCTTCACCTGCACCACGGCGCGGAGCGTCACGGTATTGCCGGCGATGGCGGTGTAGGAAGGCTCGTTGATGGTGAAGGTCACGCCGTCGGTGGTGGCCACCTGCGGCCATTCCGAGGCGACCACCGCGGTCTGCGCGGCGGGCGCGCCACCCTGCGCGGGTGGCGCGGGCGGTGCCTGGAACGTCATGAACGGGGTGGCAAGCGAAGCGCTTGCGAGGACGACAAGTCCGGCGATGGTCATCATGTGGCGTGGCCCTTCGGCGAAGTGGGGGTCCCCCGCGGAGATGCGGAGGACGGGAGAGGCATCCTACTTGGCGCTGCGCGCGCGGACCGCGCGTGGCCACCGCTCGCCGGGTGCGGGCGGGCCGCAGGGAATCCATGCGGAGTGTTCCCGCAGGAAACGCACGATCAGGGCCGGGGCCTCGGCCGGGTACTGGTGGCCGCCGTCGGTGACCATGCCCACGAATGGCGTTCCCAGCGCCGACTCCCAGCGGGTGCAGTCCTTTGCCCATGGCTTCCCCGTGCCTTCGCAACCGTTGACCTGGCGCACCACGTTCATCACGCGTTCCTGCCCGGCGAAGGGGACGATGGCGTCGGTCCGGCCGGCGACGTGCATGCACGGCATCGGCGTGAGCTGTCGCGCGGCAAGCGATCCGCCCGCCACCGGCGCGACGGCCGCCAGCATCTCGGGACGCGCAAGCCACAGCGCGTACGTGAAGCCGGCGCCGTTGGAGTGGCCGGTGGCGTAGATGCGCGTGTCGTCCACCCAGCCCTCGTTGCGCAGCGACTCGACGATCGCGTCGACAAGCTTCAGGTCGCGATCGCCGTACTCGCCCGCGCGGTTCTGCCAGCCGGGTTTCCTGCCCTCGGGGTCGACGCGCTGGCTCTTGGTGGGAAGCCCCTGCGCATAGACGACGACGGCGCCCGGCCACTCGCCCTGCAGGTGCATGGAGCGCGAGACGCGCTGGGCGCTGCCGCCGTGACCGTGGAACGCCAGGATCAGCGGGCAGGGGCGTGGCGCGCCGGATGGCAGGTGGACGATCGCCTCTCGCTCGGTGCCCTCGATGGTCCAGGTGCGGCGGGTGCCTTCGCCAGGGTCCGTGGGGGCCGGCATCGTGGCCGCCATCAGGCAGGCGGCGGCCGCGACGATCGCCATGGTGCTCGTCACGCGGCGGAGATGGATGGAGCAGCGTGCGATCATCGCCGGGTCAACGCGGGTCGACGCCCGTGCATTGCGAGCCCGTCACGGCAGCCTGCCGGGTCCCGTCGATCCGTCACGCCCGCCTCACAGCCCGGGCGCAAAGCCCCGGCGCATGGTGTTCTCGCAGCAGGCGCGCGGCTCCACGAACTGCAGCAGGTAGTCGCTGCCGCCCGCCTTGCTGCCGACGCCCGACATGCCGAAGCCGCCGAAGGGCTGGCGCCCGACGAGCGCGCCGGTGATGCCGCGGTTCACGTAGAGGTTGCCGACGCGGAACTCGCGCTTGGCGCGCTCGAGGTTCATGGGCTTGCGCGTGTAGATGCCGCCCGTGAGCTTGTACGCCGGGGCATTGGCGATGCGCAGTGCCTCGTCGAAGTCCTTGGCGCGGATCACCGCCAGCACCGGCCCGAAGATCTCCTCGGTGGCAACGCGCGCGTCCGCGCGGACGCCGCTGATGATGGTGGGACCGACGTAGGGCATGCCCACCTTCGCCTCGAGTCCTGCGGGGACGGGGAGCGTCAGTTCGAGCTTCCCTTCCTTGGCGCCGATCTCGATGTACGAGCGGATCTTCGCCGCGGCTTCCGCGTCGATCACCGGGCCGACGTCGGTGCCGGGCTCGCGCGGGTCACCCACCACCAGCGCGCGCGTCGCTTCCACCAGACGGTGGAGGAACACGTCGTACGCGCTGTCGAGGACGATCACGCGGCTGCACGCCGAGCACTTCTGGCCCTGGAATCCGAAGGCGCTCTGGCGGACGCCGAGCACGGCCTCGTCGAGGTCCGCGCTCTCGTCGATGATCAGGGCGTTCTTGCCGCCCATCTCGCAGACCACCTTCTTGACGAATTCCTGGCCCTCGCGCGGCTCGCCGGCGGCCTTGATGATGTCGAGGCCCACGGCCTTGCTGCCCGTGAACGCAATCAGCGCCACGCGCGGGTCGCGCACCAACGCGGCGCCGACGGTCTCGCCGGGGCCGGGCACGAAATGCAGCACGTCGCGCGGCACGCCGGCCGCCCACAGGATGTCGCAGAGCACCTTGGCGATGGCGGGCGTCTGCTCCGCGGGCTTGACCACCGCGGTGTTGCCCGTCACCAGCGCCGCCACGGTCATGCCGCAGCAGATGGCGAACGGGAAGTTCCACGGGCTGATCACCGCGGCCACGCCGCGCGGCTGGTACCACTGCTCGTCGAGCTCGCCGACGAAGTTGCCGAGGCGCTGGCGCGCGAACAGCTTGGTGGACTCGCGCGCGTAGTACTCGCAGAAGTCGATGGCCTCGCAGACGTCGGCGTCTGCCTCGCGCCAGGTCTTGCCGCTCTCCTTGATGACGATGGCGGAGAGCTCGTCGCGTCGCGCGCGCATGGTGGCCGCGGCGCGCACCAGCATGTCGGCGCGCTCGGCGTTGGGCATGTCGCGCCAGCGCGGGAACGCGGCGTCGGCGGCGGCCACGGCGCGGGCGGCGTCGGTCACGGTGGAATCGTTCGCCACGCTCGGCACGGCGGTGGAGGCGATGGCCGTGCGATACGCGTCACGTACCGAGGAAATGGAGAAATTCCGCATCGGCTCCGTGAAGAACGGGCGTCCGTCGCCCACGCCGGCGGCGGCGCAGGAGAGGGTGTGGCGCTCGGGGGCCAGGCGGATGCGCTCGATGCCGGGGTCGGAATCGTGCTCGCGGAACGGGCTCGCCACCAGCGACGCGACGTCGGCGTTGTCCAGGAAGCCGGCCTTCAGCCAGCTCTCGTTGGAGGTGTTCTCGAGCAGGCGGCGCACCAGGTACGCCATGCCGGGGATCATCTCGCCCACCGGCACGTACTCGCGCACGCGCAGGCCCATGGCGATGGCCGCGGCCTTGAGCGGGTCGCCCATGCCGTGGAGCATCTGCAGCTCGATCGCCGACTTCGGAAGCCCGTGCTTCTCGAGCGTGGCGAGCGCGGCCGCGATGGAGCGCGCGTTGTGCGAGCCGAGCGCGAGCTTCACGCCGCCCTCGCCGATCTTGCGCGGGGTGTTCTCGATGAAGTACTGCGCCACGCGCTCGAAGCACGCGTCGGTGTCGCACTTGCGGCTCCACACCGGCACCGGCCATCCCTGCTGCTCGGCATGGATGGTCTCGTAGTCCCAGTACGCGCCCTTCACCAGCCGCACGGTGACCACGCGGCCGGTGCGCTTGGCCCACTCGACCACGCTGCGCGCGTCGTCGGGCGCGCTGCGCAGGTATGCCTGCATGGCAAGGCCGGCCTCGAAGTCCACGGCCTCGCAGCAGCGCTTGAAGAGCTCGATGGTGAGGTCCTTGAGCGCAAACTGCTCCATGTCGAAATTGACGAGAACGCCGTGCTTTCTGGCGCTTTCGAGGATCGGCAGGATCTCCGCCATCAGCGTGCGGATGGAGCCCTCGGTGTCGATCGGGTCGACGCGCGCGCTCAGGCTGCTGATCTTGATGCTGACGTTGGTGCGCGGCACCGCGCCCAGGTGGTCGCTCTCCAGGACGGGATTGCCCGGCCAGCTGGCGACGCGCTTGGGCAGGTTCTCCACCAGGTCCAGGTACTTCTGGCGGTAGAGGCGCGCCTCCTCGTCGCTCACGCACGCCTCGCCCAGGAGGTCCACGCTGAAGCAGAGGCCGTTCTTCCACATCTTCTCGAGCGAGGGAAGGGCGCTCGCCGCGTCGGTACCGGCGATGAACTTGGACGCCATGCCCTCGATCTGGCCGGCCATGGTCTTGGCCATCAGGCCCTTCGCAAGGCCGCCCGCCGCCATGCCGAGCTCGAAGCCCGGCGGCGCCTTCACGCCCGGCTGCGAGAGGTAGTCGGTGAGGTGCTCGTAGATGGCGTCGTTCGTGCGCAGCGTCGGGAAGCAGTCCACGAAGCGGAAGAGCTGGACGCGGAACGCCTCGTCCTGCATCGCCCAGTCCATGAGCTTGTCCTTGAACACCGAGAGGCTGCCGCTGAAGACGCCGGCACCGGCCTCGCGCGCGTTGCGCAGGTACTCGGCGCCGATCTCCTGGACGCGGCGTTCGAAGGCGGGGTCGCGCGGAGCGGCGCGGCCAGCGGGGGCGGCGGCCGGTGCGGAGGTGCGGACGGGAGCGGGCTTCTTACGCGTGAAAAACGCCATTTGCGGAGTATAGGCCGCGGCCATGGCGTGGAACCGCGGGGAATGCGCGCGGCTGGGTTTTGAGGCGCGGTCTCGGGCTGCGCGCGGCGCGGCGGTACCCGCTCAGCGCGGCGCAGCGCGGCCCACCGCCGCGAGCGCCTGCCAGTACACCTCGACGCAGCGCTCCGCCGCGCCGTCCCAGGTGATGCCGCGGACCTCGTCGAAGCCGTGGTCGGTCAGCGTGCGCTGGAGCGGCGGGTGGCGCAGCACGGCGACGATCTTGTTCGCCATGTCGTCGACATCCCAGAAGTCCACCTTGAGCGCGTTGGTGAGTACCTCGCTCACGCCCGACTGGCGGCTGATGAGGACCGGCACGCGGTGGCCGAGCGCCTCGAGCGGCGCGATGCCGAACGGCTCGCTCACGCTCGGCATGACGTAGAGGTCGGCCATGCTGAAGACGCGCGGGATGTCCTTGCCGCGCAGGAACCCGGTGAAGAGCACCTTGTGCCCGATGCCGAGCTCGGCGGCAAGCTGGATCATCGACTGCGCCTGGTCGCCGCTGCCGGCCACCACGAACTTCACGTCCTCGTACTTCTCCAGCACGCGCTTGGCGGCGTGCACGAAGTACTCCGGGCCCTTCTGCAGGGTGATGCGGCCGAAGTAGAGGACGATCTTGTCGCGCCTGCCGATGGTGCTGATGCCCACGGCCTTGGGGTCGAGGTCGACGCCGTTGTAGACCACTTCGCACTTGGAAGCCGGCACGGCGTAGCGGTTGGCGCAGATGTTCCGGGTCAGCATGCTGACCGTGATCACCTTCACGGCGGCGTGCATGCCGCGGCGCTCGATGTTGTAGACGGGCTGGTTGACGTGCTCGCCGGAACGGTCGAATTCCGTGCTGTGGACGTGCACGACGAGCGGCTTGCCGGTGACGCGCGCGAGCGCGATGCCGGCGGGGTAGGTGAGCCAGTCGTGCGCGTGGATCACGTCGAAATCGCGGTCGCGGCAGCTTTCCACCACGAAGCGCGCGTAGGCCTCGCTCTGCGCGAGGAGGTCGCCCGCGTAGTCGGGCACGCCGGTCCCGCCGGCAAGCGCCACGCGTGCGCCGCGGCCGTTGGATTCGGGCACCGCGGCGCGGACGGCGCGCACCATCTCCACCATCTCGGCCACGGCGGTCGGATCGTCGGTGCCGTAGCGCTCCCATGCTTCCAGGATGCCGAGCGCTTCCTCGCGTGCGGCGTCGTCGAGCCCGGTGAAGAGCTCGGCGCTGATGTCGTCGGGGCCGACGGCGCTCGCGAGTGCACCGGGACGAAGGAGCCGCTGGGGCGCCGCGCTCGCGAGCGCGATGCGCTCGAGCACGGTGCGCGCACCGGGCGATGCGTAGGCGCCGCTGGCAACGAACGGCGCGGCGATCATCCGGATGGTGCGCCCGAGCGCGCTCTCTCCGTGAATACGGCCAGGATTCGCGGCGGTACCGATGTGCGCGCCCGCCTCGGCCAGCGGCTTTCCGGCGGCAGCGGCCGCGCCCACGGCGGCGGTCGCGGCGGCCAGCGCGCTTCCGGGTGCGGGCAGGGGTTCGGACGCGCTGCGCCGTGCGGCAATGCCGCGGTCCGCGGACCGGCGGTCGACGGGCAGGGCAGCAGGCACCGGCTCCGTGCCGCGCGTGGCCACCTTCAGCTCGTCGGCTGCGCTTCCCGGCACCACCAGGTCAACGTGCGATGCGTGGTCGCCCTTCACGCCCTTGGGCAGCACGAAGGTGACGTCGACATCCATGGATGCCAGGGCCTTGGTCAGGCCGTGGCATGCCGTGCCGAGTCCGCCCGTGATGAATGGCGGGAACTCCCAGCCGAGCATCACGACCTTCGGCCGCGTGGCGGTCATTCCGCGCTGCTTCCCTGCATGTCGCCGAGCTGCGAGAACGCGGCTTCGAAGGCCAGCAGGTAGGTGGCGATGCCTGCGCCGGTGTCGGCGATGCCATCGAGCGGGATCTCGCTGCGGAAGACGTAGACCTTGGCGTCGTCGCGGTAGTGCTTCACCTTGGGGCAGCGGTGGGGGAAGCCCACTTCCACCAGCTCGTCGTCCACCAGTTCCTCGGCGGTGTCGCGGCCCTCGAGCATGTCGCCCTCGATCGACTCGCTGAGCCAGCGGTCGGAGGTGAGGAGCGAGACGGCCCAGCCCTCGCCGGAGCGCTCCACCAGGTACCACGCGCCACCGGCGGCGTCCTTGGCTTCGCAGCGCAGGGTGGCGCCTTCGATCTTGGCGGCGCCGAAACGGCCGCTCGACTGGACATGCTGGAGGACGGTGGCGAGTGCTTCGTGCATAGGAGGAGTTCTTCCCGAAGGGGCGCATAGGATACCCCTTCCATGGCCGTGAACACCGAGCAACAATCCGCCGCAAGTAACGGGGAAACCTGGACCACGCGACGGCTGATCCGCTGGATCGACGGCCACCTGGGCGGCAAGGGGATCGACGCCCCCCGTGTCTGCGCGGAGATGCTGGTGGGGCATGTCCTGGGCGCCGAGCGCATGCAGCTCTACATGGAGGCCGACCGCCCGGCATCGGCCGCGGAGCTCGAGCGGCTGCGCGCCCTGGTGGTGCGCGCGGCGCGGCACGAGCCCGTCCAGTACCTGGTGGGCGAGGCGTGGTTCTGGTCCAAGCGCTTTGCGGTGGGTCCGGCGACGCTGATTCCGCGCCCGGCCACCGAGCACGTGGTGGAGGAATGCGTCGCGGCGGCCCGCGCGGCCGCGGCCGGTGGCGCGAACCCCGTGCGCATCCTGGAGATCGGCACCGGCACCGGCTGCATCAGTACGTGCATCGCTGCGGCCCTGCGCGGGCAACGGCGGGGCACCGAGCCGGGCGAGGGTGCTGCGCCGCCGCCGGTCGATGTGCGCATCGTGGCCACGGACATCGTGCCTGCCGCGCTTGACCTCGCGCGCACCAACGCCGCGGCGCACCGCGTGGCCGAGTTCATCGATTTCCGCGCCGGCTCCGTCTATGCGCCGCTCACTGCCGCGGAGCGCGGTGGATTCCACATCCTGGTCTCGAACCCGCCCTACGTGCGCGACGACGAGTGGGAAGAAATGGAACCGAACGTCCGCGAGCACGAGCCGCGTTCCGCGCTGGCGGGCGGGAAGCTCGGCATGGACGTCATCGCGCCGCTCGTGGCCAGTGCGCACGAATGGCTGGTGCCGGGCGGCAGGCTGGTGGTCGAGATCGGGCATCGCCAGCGCGATGACGCGCTCGCCGCGGCGCAGGCCAACGCCGCGCTTGCGGGCGTGGAAGTCCGGAAGGATTTCGAGGATTTCTGGCGCGTGCTGGTGGCAACGCGGCGGTGAATCAGCGCCCCTCGGCCAGCGGCCGCTCGCCCTTCCACTCCGCCACGGCCTTGCGCACCTCGTCCACCAGGTGCTGTGCCTGGAACGGCTTGAAGAGGAAGCAGTGCAGGCCTTCCTGCGTGCTGCGCACGATCGAGTGGTTGGGGTCGTAGCCGAAGCCGGTCATCAGGATCACCTGCGTGCGCGGACATGCGGCCTTCGCCAGGCGGAAGACCTCGTAGCCGTTGCGCTCGGGCATGCGCACGTCGCTGATGATCACGTCGTAGGGCTTGCCTTCCGCGGCGGCGCGCTCGATGGCGGCACAGCCCTCGTTGCTCGAGGAGAAGCGATCGACGGACGCGCCGACTTCCGCAAGCACGTTGGCCACCACGTCGCGCACCGGCTCCTCGTCATCCAGCACGGCGACGCGGCGTCCGGAGATCTCCGGGTCCACGCCCTTGCTGCGGTCGAGGCGGTCGACGCCGAGCACGGTCTGCGGGCCGCCGGTCGCGCCGCGGACGCGGTTCTCGACGCTGGCGATGGCGCGCTCGAGCTCGGCGATGGCCTGCGGCGGGACGTCGGGGTCGCGCTTCAGGTGTTCGACGGCGGTGCGGATCGACGAGATGGGCGCGGCGATCTCGTCGCGCAGGGCGCCGCTCACGCGCTGGTTGGTGGTGTAACGCTCCACCACCAGCATGTCGAGGATGTTGAGCGCCATGGCCACGTAGCGGCCGAAGAGCTCGAGGCAGAGCAGGTCTTCCTCGTCGAAGCGCGCGGCCTGCGTGCTTTCCACGTTGAGGACGCCCACCACCTTGTCGTGGAGGAGGAGCGGTGCGGTGATGCTCGAGCGCCCGCCTTGGAGGCCGGGCAGGTAGTACGGGTCCGCCTCGGCATCGATGCAGAGGTACGGCTCGCCGCAGCATGCCACGTGGCCGGAGATGCCGTTGCCTTCGAGGCTCGCGTGCATGAAGCGCCCGGGCGCGAGCGGTGCGATGCCGCGGCTCGTCACCAGTTCCAGGCGCTGCGTGGCCTTGTCCACCAGACGCACCTCGAACTCCTTGGCGCCGAAGAGCTTCTCCAGGCCGGCGACGATCTTGCCTTCGATGAGTCCGAGGCGCTCGGCGACGTTGAGCGGGTTGACGATCTTGGCATCGAGCGCCAGCAGGTCGGCGCCGGCCGCATCGATGGAGTCGACGCGGTCGAGGACGCGCTGGCGCGTGGAGACGTCATGCAGCACGCCCACCGCGCGGGTGGCGTGCGCCTTGCTGCCGGTGTCGGCCACCAGCGGCGTGATGGCCACTTCCCAGGAACGGTCGCCCGCACGGAAGCTGCGCAGGTGGGTGCGGCGGTCGGCGCCGTCGCGCGCCAGTTCCGAGAGGAGGTCGCGGCAGCAGTCGCAGAAGCGGCGCAGGGTCTCGGCGCTGAGGGCCTCGAGCCGCTGATTCATCCAGAGGATCTCGCCGCCTTGGTCCACCACGCCGATGCCGTCGCCGATCTCCTCGAGGAGGAGGGCCGGGTCGCTGGCATTGAGGCTCGTTCGGGACTGCGGTGACAAGGGCGCGCTCCGTGCGGTGGGGCAGAGTGTATCCCGGCGGGTCAGGTAGAATTCGGGGATTCCTGCCCTGCGGTTCCCGCGCATGGCGACCACCCCACGCAATGATCGAGACCCACGGCATCGTCAAGCGGTTCGGTCGCGTCGTCGCCGTCGACCACGTGTCTTTCGCGGTGCCGGCGGGCGCGGTGTGCGGGTTCCTGGGCCCCAACGGGGCCGGGAAGTCAACGTCCATCCGGATGATCGTCGGGGCGATGGCCCCGGACGAGGGGACGGTCACCGTGGCCGGCATGTCCATGGACGCCGATGCCGCGGCCGCGCGACGGGCGGTGGGGTACCTGGCCGAGGAAAGCCCGGTGCAGCCCGACCTGACCGTGGACGAGTTCGTCCGCTTTCGCGCCGAGCTCTACGGCGTGCCGCGCCGCGAGCGTGTTGCGGCGGTCGATCGCGCACTGGCGCGGTGCAACGTCACCGACGTCCGACGCCGTCTCTGCGGCCAGCTCTCGAAGGGCTATCGCCAGCGCGTGGGCATGGCCGCGGCCATCGTGCATGGGCCACGCGTCCTGGTGCTTGATGAGCCAACCTCCGGCCTTGACCCGGCGCAGGTGCTCGACTTCCGTGCGCTCCTGCGCGAACTCCGCGCGGAGACCACCATCCTCCTCTCGAGCCACGTGCTTGCCGAGGTGGAGGCCAGCTGCGACCGCGCGGTGCTGATCGACCGCGGCCGTGCCGTGGCAAGCGGCACCATTGCGGAACTGCGCGCGCTGGGTGCGGCGAGCGAGCGCATCGAGCTCGAATGCGCGGCCGATCCCGAATCAACGCTGCGTGCGTTGCCCGGCGTGCGCGCCGTGCGCGTGGCGCGCTCCGCCGACGGCTGGTTCGCCTGCGAGGTGGATGCCGACGAAGGCACCGACGTGCAAGCACTGGCCGAACGCGCCGGGCGCGCGCTGGCTGCCGCCGGAATGGCCGTGCGTCGCATGGAACGCTCGGCACTGCCGCTCGAATCCGTCTTCCACCGCATCCTTGCCGCTTCGGCGGGGGTGCCCCGATGATCCGCCCCGCGCTTGCCGTGGCGCGCCGCGAGTGGCGCGTGCAGCTCGGTTCCGCGCTCGGCTGGAGCGTGATGGCCGCGTTTGCGGCACTTGCAGGCACGGTGTTCGCGGTGGCGGTGTTCCGCGGCGGCGCGCCCGCCACGTTGCGCGGCACGTTCATCGCGCTCGGCTGGGCGGTGATGCTGGTGTCGCCCGCGCTCTCGATGCGCTCCGTGGTGGAGGAGCACCGCAGCGGCACGTGGGCGTCGCTTGCGGCATCGCCGGCGAGCTTCGCGGCGATTGTTCTGGGCAAGTTCATTGCGCTGCTTGGGTTGCTGGCGGTGACGGTGGTGGTGCCGGTCCTCGCGCAGCTTGCCGCGCTCGAGTGGTTCGCGCGGCCGGACTACATGGAGGCGGCCACCGGCGTGCTGGGGCTGCTCCTGGCAGGCAGCGCGTACCTGGCGTCCGGCATCCTGATGTCGGCGTTGGTGGGAAACCAGGTGGCGGCGTATCTGCTGACCGTCTTCCTGTGGCTCACGTGGTTGGCGCTTGCGCGCAGTGCGCCGAGCATCCTCTCCGGAAGCGCGGCGTACGTGGGCTTTGCGGTGGATCCGCTGCGCCGCCTCGATGACTTCCTGCTTGGCCTCCTGGATACGGGAAACGTCGTGTTCTTCAGCGCGGTCAGCGCGTGGTTCCTGTTGGCGGCGGTGGTGGCGACCGCGCGTGCGTCGCTTGCCGCGCGGGTGGCGGCGTGGCCGCGGATTGCGGCCGGACTGCTCCTTGCCGCGGTGGCTGCCGCGGGCGCCGTGGGCATCGCCGACGCACCGCGCATGCGCGTGGCGACCGACATGACCAAGTCCCGCTCCTACACGCTGGCCGACGGCACGCGCGAACTGCTCGGATCGCTCGAAGGCGACTGGCAGGTGTCGGTGGTGCTGGCCTCGCCGGATGCCGGCGTGGCGCGACAGGTGGACGAGGTGCTCGCCCAGCTTGCCGCGTGCCCGACGAAGGGCGGACATCTCCGCACCGTGCGCGTCGACCCGGCAGACGCAGCCGACGCCGCGCGCTACGAGTCCGCGCTGGAAGCCGTGCACACGCGCGATGCCGCCGCGCTGGCTCGTCACGACGAGGCGATCCGTGCCGGACGCGCGGCGTTCGATCGACTGACGCGCGTGGCGGCGGTGCAGGGGCCGCTGCTTGCCGATCTCGTCACCGCGCTCGCGGCCGATGATCCGTCGCGCGCGCAGCTTGATTCGATCCGCGGCGGCTTCGTGCAGCTGGTGACGCAGAAGCGTGCGTTCGACCGCTCGATCGACGAACTCCGCAAGGCCACCGACGCGCGCCCGTTCCCAGACGACGCGCGTGCGGCGGCGGCGGTTTCCGCGAATCTCAAGCATTGGAGCGAGGAACTCGCCGCTGCCTCCCGCAGCCTGGCGGACCGCGCCGCGCGTGGCGTGGAGCAGCCGGCGCTTGCCGCGTGGCTCGAGACCGCGCCCATGGAATTCACCTCGCTTGCGCGCGAGCTCCGCGTGGCGCAGGATGCGCTTGACCGCCTGCCGCGCCTCTACGGCGCCGAGGTTGGCAGTGCGCTCGCGGACGGCGACTGCGCGATCATCGCGGGCCCGCTCGGCGTGGTGACGGTGCCGGGCTGGCAGCTGGTGTCGGGCACGGCGGGCGGCGCCATCAGCTTCGATCGCCGGTTCCGCGGCGAGCAGGCGATTGCCTCGGCGCTGCGTGCCATCAAGGTGGGCAACGCGCCCATCGCGGTGTTCGTGCATGCGGGTGCGCCCGGCCTCCTGCGCGCGAGCGCCGATCACGTGGACCTGGCTGCTGCGAGCGACGCGCTGCGCGGTGCGCGCTTCGAGGTGCGCGAATGGACGCCGGGCGAAGGCCAGCAACCCGTGGCGGCCGCAGGGCGGACCATCGTGTGGATCATCATTCCACCCGCAGATCGCGATGCGCTCGAGGAATCCCCGCGCGAGCGCGAGCTGCTTTCCGTGGCGCGCCGCCTGGTGGCGCAGGGGCAGCCGGTCCTTCTCTGCGTGGGGCCGAGCCTCCTGCCGCTCCTTGGCCAGCAGGATCCGTGGGGCTCGCTCCTGCGTGGCCGCGGCATGTCCGCGCAGACCGGGCGCACCGTGCTCGAGGTGGTGCCCGTGGGACCGCAGCGCGCGGAGACCACCGCGGTGCAGACGCTCGTGGAAGGTGGCGCCGCAAGCGGCATCGGCCGCGCCATCGACGGGCAGCGCTTGCGGCTTGACCGTCCCATTCCGCTCGAATCCGATCCCGCCGCCGAAGGCGTGGCCGTGGTGTCCGCCGTGGAGCCCGCCCCCGAGCGCTGGGTGGAGGACGATTGGCGCCGCGACGTGAAGGGCCGCCTGGAAGCGCCCGCCTCAAAGCGATTGCCGCAGCCGGTTCCGGTGGTGATGTCCTCGGAGCGCCCGGGCGGCCCGAACGGCCAGCCGGCGCGTGCGGTGCTCGTGGGTTCCCCCACGTGGATGCTGACCGTGGTGATGGATGCGGCCGATGCGCTCGGTGGCGGACGCGCAGCGCTACGCAACCCTGGAAACCGGGACCTGTTGGTGAACGCCGTGGCGTGGCTCGCCGGGCGCGACGACCTGCTTGCGGGTTCCGGTGCCGGACGTGAAGTGGGCCGCCTACCGCGCCTGTCGCGCGCCACGGTGGCCGCGGTGGGAACCATCGAAGCGTTCGCCGTGCCCGCGGCCGTGGCCGCTCTTGGCGCATGGGTGGTGGTGCGCCGGAGGATCCGCACGTGAGGACGCGCACCCTTGCCATCCTGGCGATGCTCGCCGCCCTGTGCCTCGGTGCGTGGCTTGCGCTTCGTTCCGGCGGCGCGTCCGCCGAGCGCGTGGCGCGGTCCGCGCTCTTTGCCATCGACGAGATCCCGCTCGAGCGCGTCGACCGCGTGGAGCTGGTGCGCACGGGCGGATTCCGCATGGTCTTCGAACGCGCGGGCGATGGCTGGATCCAGCGCGAGCCGTTCGAGCATCCGGCGGACCCGGCGTCGATCCGCGAGGTAATCGACGTCACCGCGTCGCTCGGTTCGTCGCGTGCCGTGGATCCGGCGGCCATCGACCCGGAGGCGCGGGCCGCGCTGGGGCTCGAGCCGCCGGTGGCGCGCATCACGCTTACCTGGCCAGGTGGCTCGCGCAGCGTGGCGCTCGGCAAGCGCACCGTGGCAGGCCGCGCGTGGGCGCGCGTCGACGGCCGCGCCGAGGCGGTGAGCGTGGACGCGGCGCTCCATGCGCTGGCCGTGGACGGCGACCCGCGGCAGTGGCGCGACACGGGCCTCTGGGAGCAGGGTTCTGCCGACATCGGGCGCATCGAGATCCGCTACGGCACCGCAGCCGGGCAGCGCGTGGTGCTGGCGCGCACCGCTGGCAAGTGGCGCATCGAGTCGCCGGTGGCGACGCGCGCCGACACGGAATCCATCACCGGCTACCTGGACGCGCTGGCGCGTGCGCAGGTGGATGCATTCGCCGCGGACATGCCGGAGGACCTTGGCACCTTCGGCCTGCAGACCCCCGAGCGCGGCGTGCGCATCCTGCGCGCCGGCGCTGCGGAAGGCGACGCGCCCGCGGGCTCCGTGGACGTGGGCGTCAACGTAGCCGAGGGCGCGCAGGAACGCTTCGCGCGGATCCGCGGCCGTCCCACGGTGGTGCAGCTTGGCAACAAGGCGCTCGCCGCCATCTTCCCGCCGCCCGCATTCTTCGTGGATCCACGCGGCTGCGACGCCGTGCCCGCCGACGTGCGCGCCATCACCTATGCGCCGGTAGACGCGTCTGCCGCGCCGGGGGCGCCCGCCGCATGGGCGTTCCGCCTCGACCGCACGCTCGATGCGTGGACCATCACCGTGCCTGGCGGGCAGCCCGCGCCTGCCGACGCCGAGCGCGTGCGCCGCCTCCTGGCGCAGCTCTGCGAGGGCCGTGCGCCCGCGGTGGCGTTCCAGCGCATGCCGGATGCGCTGCGCGTCGGCGAGTTCGCCGTGATCGGCGCGGGCGACGCGCCGCTCGCGCGCATCCGCGTGGCGCGCGAGCCCGAAGGCCAGTGGGCGCTCGACAACGACGACGGCGTGCTGCGCGTCTTCCC
>Ga0114979_10000876_pt1 | contig 19990 bp, 13 predicted proteins | sample S_140625_EF_Meta_FD_87315 | JGI IMG/M metagenome (GOLD analysis project Ga0114979, IMG submission 87315) | Freshwater microbial communities from Lake Simoncouche, Canada to study carbon cycling - S_140625_EF_MetaG | ecosystem: Environmental > Aquatic > Freshwater > Lake | place: Lake...
CGATGCCGGTAGTTGAGATTGCCCAATCCGAGCCGAAATGTGCTCGGGCTCCTTCGGCCATAGCCAAGGCCACTTCGTTACTGACGGCACCATGGGTTTCGATCAACGTCCGGGGTACTCCGAGAAAACGCACCTTCATTTCATTGGCGTACGTCACTGTTCCTCCCAGATAATATTCGCTGGATCCCGGAACCGATGTAATCAATCGTGACAAGGTGCCTCCTGTGCAACTTTCGGCAAGTGATAAAGTGGCGGATTGTTGTTTGAGCAAAGTGCCGATGATTTCTTGCAAGGTGTCTTTGTCGTAGCCATAAACGTGTTCGCCAACGAGGCGATGAAGTTCCTTCTCACACGCGTTAAAATCAGCCTCTACATTTCTTCCCGCTTCATTGTAACTCGACATTCTGAGTTTCACCATACCGGGAGAAGGCAAGTAAGCCAGCGCAATGGAGTGCTCTTCCAGCATTTTTTCCCAATCTGAAAGCTGATTGGCTAGGAAGGATTCACCTACTCCCGTCGTAAGTATGGTACGATGCCTGATGACCGGTCGCTTATAAAATGCGGCCAGTTTGCCAAACACCTCATCCTCCATCATTCCTTTCATTTCATAAGGAACTCCCGGCATAGAGATAAAAACACGATCTCCGCGCTCGAACCACATACCGGATGCCGTTCCCCTTGTGTTTTGAATGACCGTGCATGACTTGGGCACAGCAGCTTGTAAGCGATTGACCTCAAGCATGGGCAAACCACGGCGTTGGAAGAAGTCGGTTATTCTGGCCAAAGCCTCCTCATTGATGATTAATTCGGTGTTGAAATAAGAACATAGCGTGTGCTTTGTGATGTCATCTTTGGTTGGCCCAAGTCCACCTGTCATGATGATAATGTGCGCACGCGCAGAAGCCTCGTCCAATGCCGCCACGATCTCACTGCGACTATCAGAAATCACCATCGTGCGATGCACCTTGATGCCAATGGCATTGAGCTGTTCGCCCAACCAAGCCGCATTGGTATTAATGGTCTGACCTATCAGCAACTCATCACCTATGGCGATGATTTCGGCCGTAATCTGTTGAGATTGCATATTTTTAGTTCAGAGTGTATTTTAAATCTAGAGTTGTTTTTACATTTCGGCCAAATTAACCTCAAATCTCAAAATCACCATGAGAAGACTTTACATGTTGGCAACAGTTATGGCCTTTTCCACTGTTGGAGTTGCACAGCTCAAGCCGTTCACTCCGCACGTTGCAGGCCCTGCCAAAAAAGCATCCCTTCACCGAGAAACGGTAGTAAACACTCCTGCGCCTGCAAATGTTCAGCGCACTGAACGTGAAAGCATGCACTACACTGTTAATCCCGTAACCAAGTCAATGACCCTGTGGGAACAAGTGATCGGAACAACCACTTATGACAACCAATCCAACAGCGCGATGCAAAACCGCATCATTCTGGATGACAACAACGTTGCGCACGCTACTTGGACGATGAGCACTGCCGCGAATTCTACCACTTGGCCTGACCGCGGAACAGGTTACAACTCCGGCGAAAACAACAACTGGGGCGAAGAACCGGTTGACCGTCAGGAAGACTTCCGCACCGGATGGCCCGGAATATGCCGCACCGGTGACGGTGGCGAAGCCATTTTCTGCCATCAGGGTGTTGACTCCATCACAATGCTCAAGCGCTCCACCATCGGCGAAGGCGCATGGGAAGCAAGTCGCCTGCCAGGCACACTCACCAACGACTTCCTGTGGCCACGTGTAGCAACTGATGGAAATACCATCCACGTAATTGCACTTAGCACCCCTTCAGGAGCTGCTGTTCCCGGGACACCGGTTAACGGAGTAGACGGTAACCTCGCCTACTGGCGCTCTTCTGACAATGGTGCCACTTGGGATATCCAAAGCCAATTATTCGCCGCTATCGACAGCAACGAATTTGAATTCGTAAATGCCGATACTTACGCGATCGACGCCCGTGAGGGAAAAGTATCGATTGGTATTTTCTCTCAATTTTCCGACGCTATTCTGATCTCATCGTTAGACGGCGGCGACACCTGGAACTCAACCATTATCTGGGATTTCCCGATTGATGGTTATGTGTACGACACCCTGTCGGATGTAGACGGTGACAGCGTTGCCGACATCATCGATATCACGGACGGTTGTGGTGCAGTATTGATCGGTTCTGATGGAACCACACACGTTTCTTTCGGTTACGGTGCGATCACAGATGACACCCCGGACGACACGTTCTATTCAGCCTACATCACAGAAGACCTCCTCTACTGGAACTCTACCTACGCAACTGACTCCGTCTACATCATTGGTACTATTCAGCAAAGCGCTGATACCGCGGTTACTGTAGGTTTGGATCAAAACCCGGATTACGGAACTTCATTGGCTTCCATGCCAACCATGGGTGAAGATGCTGATGGTAACATTTTCGTGGTGTTCTCTGCTGCTGATGAGGACTACCTGGGCGATCAGGTATTTCGTCACATCTTCGCGAGCAAACTCGCTGCCGACGGAACTCCGATCGGAGAGCAAGTAGAACTCACGCCGGATCTTGAATTCAACGAATATGAATACGTATTCCCTTCCATGTGGAGAGATGCCAGCGAGAAACTGCACATTGTATTGCAGCGTGATACCGAACCCGGTCTCAATGTGCGCGGTGATTTGGATGCCTGGGACAACAACGACATCGTTTACCTCGCTGTTACTAACGACCTCAACAATGTGAGCGAAACTGCACAGGCTGTTGCTGAAATCAATCTTTTCCCGAATCCAACCACAGGTATTGTTTCAATCACCGGTAAGGATCTGGCCAATGCACCTGTGCGTGTGTTTGACGCCTTGGGTAAGGAGATTATTCATACCCGAATCAGCAAGTCATTCAACGCACAAGACCGTGAGTCATTCGACTTCACGTATCTGCCTGCCGGTAACTACACCATGGCTGTGGGTAGCGGTGCGACTCGCGTTAGCAAAGAGTTTGTGATTCAGCACTAATAGTTCGAGCGACATAAGTTGCTTATCAAAAAAAGGCCGCTGATGCGGCCTTTTTTTTTTGGGGCAAACGCACTTGCACTGCAAAGGGGCTGGCTTGGCCAGGCAAAGCGGGCACGGATGCATGGCGCTTGCACGGCAAGGAGGCCTTGGCCAAGCTAGGCGGGCACGGACGCACTGCACTTGCAGGGCAAAGAGGGGGACTTGGACAGGCAAGGCGGGCACGGACGCACGGCACTTGCAGGGCAAGGAGGCTTTGGCCAAGCTAGGCGGGCACGGACGCACGGCACTTGCAGGGCAAAGAGGGGGACTTGGACAGGCAAGGCGGGCACGGACGCACTGCAGTGCGTCCTTACCGAGGGAAAAGCCCAGAGCTGAGAGGTTGATCACGGCTGGCGTTTTGTGTAACTTAGCGCCATGCATCAACAGGACCGACTCAAGACTACGCTTTTGCAACTGATCAGCACCTCCGTGACGCTGCTGGTGGCTGACTATCTCATGGACAGCATCCGTTTCGATCAACCGTGGGTGGCTATCGTAACCGCTATCGTGCTGGCTCTGCTCAACGCCTTTCTCAAGCCGCTGCTTGTGCTGCTCACCATTCCGGCGACCATTTTTACGTTGGGTCTTTTCCTGCTATTCATCAACGCCGCCATTTTGATGATTGCCGATCAGCTTGTCGACGGATTCGTGATTGACGGACTCTGGGCCGCCATTCTACTGGCCATCTTCATCTCATTGGTCAATGGATTACTCGGTGGAAATGTGAAGGTGATGAAGCATTCGGGCGGGAACGAGTTAGAATAGTTCCGGCAAACACGCGATTTCACTGGTGGGTCAGAAAGTGACTCCTATTTTATTGACATCCGATAAACATCAGGATTAGGAGCTCTTTCTGCGGGCTACCTTCGCGGCATAAACAAAGACCCATGAAATTTTTTATTGATACCGCTAACCTCGCGCAAATCCAGGAAGCCCACGATCTAGGCATTTTGGATGGTGTAACCACAAATCCGTCGCTTATGGCGAAAGAAGGCATTTCAGGCCAGGACAACGTCATGAAGCATTACAAAACGATTTGTGAAATCGTAGGCGACGGTGATGTGAGCGCCGAAGTTATTGCAACAGACTACGAAGGCATGGTGCGTGAAGGTGAAGCCCTCGCTGAACTTCATCCCAACATCGTTGTCAAAATCCCAATGATTAAAGAAGGCGTAAAAGCGTTGAAGTATTTCTCGGACAAAGGCATTCGCACCAACTGCACCCTAGTATTCTCAGCAGGTCAGGCACTGATTGCCGCAAAAGCCGGAGCGTCCTTCGTTTCTCCTTTCATCGGAAGATTGGATGACATTTCTACCGATGGTATCGACCTCATTGAGCAGATTCGCTTGATTTATGACAACTACGGCTACGAAACGGAAATCCTTGCCGCTAGCGTGCGCCACCCGATGCACATCATTAAGTGCGCTGAAATCGGTGCCGATGTGATGACAGGCCCACTGAGCGCTATCATCGCTCTGATGAAACACCCACTCACCGATAACGGATTGGCGCAGTTTCTCGCTGATCACGCGAAAGCAGCTAAATAATGGCGAATGACGAACGGCGAGTGGCGAGTGCTTGGGAATAGAAGCCTTGAATCTGACCCTCTTCACTCGCCACTCGCCACTCGTCATCCGTAATCCGTAATCCGTAATCCGTAATTATCATGCTTCTCCCCATCCATCCCGCCAATCCCGACCCGCGCAAAATCGCGCAGGTAGTTGATTGCCTGCGTAAGGGCGGGATCATCGTCTACCCGACCGATACGGTGTATAGCATGGGATGCGATATGCTTAACCACAAGGCCCTTGAGCGGCTCGCCCAGATCAAACAAATCAAATTGGAAAAGGCAAACTTCTCCTTGATTTGTCATGACCTCAGTAATCTTACGGAATACAGTAAACAGCTCAACAATCACGTCTTTAAACTCATGCGCAATTCATTGCCGGGACCTTATACCTTCATCCTCGAGGCAAGCAAAGCCATTCCGAAAATTTTTTCGGACCGAAAAAAAACTGTGGGTATTCGTGTACCTGACAACAACATTCCACGAGCGATTGTGGAGGCCTTGGGAAACCCTATTGTTTCAACCTCCGTGCATGACGACGATACCATCCTTGAATACACGACCGATGCCGAATTGATTTTCGAGAAAATGCACAAATCAGTTGATCTCGTCATCGATGGCGGCCCGAGCGGATTCGAGGTATCCACCATCATCGACTGCACCAACGACGATATTCGTCTGGTTCGACAAGGCAAAGGGCCCGTTGATTTTCTTTAGCGTAAGGTGTACCGAAGGTGATGAATCTGCTGAAACGCATCACCGATAAATTCGATGATATCACGCGCAATCATGGCTTCACTGCCACGTGCTTCGCAGGCCACATCGCCCGCCAAGCCATGCAAAAACACAGCAAGTCTCGCGGCAGTTATCGGCTCATATCCTTGAGCAAGCAAAGCGCCAATCATTCCACACAACACATCACCACTTCCGGCCGTGGCCATGCCCGCATTACCGGTTGAATTGAAAAACACTTCACCGGCTGGCGTTGCCGTAATAGAATGTGCTCCTTTCAGCACGATGATTACCTGCAATTCCCTTGCTTTGGCAAGCAACGTATGGAAGCGATCAAAGCTCGACTCATGTCTTCCAAACAGGCGATCAAACTCACCCACATGAGGTGTAAGGACCGCGAATTGAGGTAAACACGTCAAATCTTTTTCAGATAAACAATTCAACGCGTCGGCATCCAAGACACACGGTGAATGCATGCTCTTCAGCCATTGCACAAGCGCATTGGCTGTGACTTCATGCCTGCCCAGTCCGGGTCCGATGCTATAAGCGCTGCACCCTTGGGGCAAGCGAACTCCGGTAAAAAACTCCTCATTCGTATCCTCAACAGCCATGGCTTCCGGAACTGCGGTCTGCAACAGCGTCAAGCCGCAACCGGGAACCTGCGCAGTGACCTTTCCCACACCACTGCGCAGCGCGGCATAGTTGCTCAATAAAGCGGCACCCATCATGCCTTTACTTCCTGCAACAATTCCCAGATGGCCGAAGTTCCCCTTGTGATCAAACTTTGAACGGACCTTGAGATCTGCCATGGCATTCATCTCATCATAGTAATACCAATCGCAGGGCGTTTCACGATGAAATGCGCCATCGAGTCCAATAGGCACAAGAAACAGCGACCCCACAAACGGGTAGTTTTCGGCAAACAACATGGCGCGCTTGGGCGTCTCTATGCACAGCGTAATCGTTGCCTTTACAATCGAACCGACTTGTTGCTGCAATAAATCTGCCTGCAGTCCTGAAGGAATATCCACTGCCACCACCGTGCGTTCGGACGCGTTGATGGCCTCAACAACCTCAGCAGCATAGCCGGAAATTGGACGATTCAAGCCGGACCCAAAAAGGGCATCCACGACAACCGCTCCAGGCGGCAACGAGAGTTGAAACTGCTCGTCAACGATGAAATTCAATGGTACATCCCCATCAAGGCAGAGCTGCAAATTCTCCCGGAAATCCGGTGAACCCACGGATGAATCTCCCACCACATAAACAACGACCATATGTTCCTGCTCAAGCAGCGTGCGCGCCATGACTAATCCATCGCCTCCGTTATTGCCCGTCCCGCAGAAAAAAATGTAGAGCGGAGCGGGTGCTTTATCTAACAGGACTTCTGCGCAGGCCTGGGCCGCAACTTCCATGAGCGACAGTGAACGCTCATAGTGTGATTCAATCGTAACGCGGTCCCATTGCCGCATCTGTTCGATAGAGAAAAGCTTCATATGGATAGTTTGTTTGGAGCTATGGAAACCCTAAGATGCGGCCTTTATAACCGCTTTAACATTTTTCAGAAAAATACATTTCACACACGGACGTTCGCAAGTTTAACCAAGTGGAAAGGTTGGCTGTAAATCACCCAGCTAACTTCCCATTTGGTAAAATCCGTTGAAGACCAACCATGAGAATCATCATTATCGCCCTTTTTATTCTGGGATTTCAGCACAGCCTCTTGGCGCAGCCTCCCATTGCGCTGTACGACAAAACTCGCATATACCGTGAGGCTAACGATTTATTCGATCACGAAAAATACGTAGCTGCCAAGGAAAAATTCCAGGAGTTCATTGCGTTGGAGAAAGACCCACAAAATGCCCTGCGCATCAACTCAGAATACTACAACGGGATATGCGCCCTCTATCTTTTCCATAAAGACGCCGAGTATCAGCTCGAGAAATTCGTCCTTGAGCATCCCGATTCTCCTTGGAAACTGCGTGCTTATTTCGAACTAGCCACCTTCAACTATCAAAAGAAGCAATACAAGAAAACACTCGAATGGTTTGAGATGGTCGATGAGCGAGACCTCAACGCAGAAGACCGAAACGAACTTCGCTACAAGCGTGGACATAGCCTTTTTGAAACCGGAAACACGGAAGCGGCCCGTCAAGACTTCTTTGAGGTAAAGCAAGTGGAGAGCGAGTATCAGAAAGCGGCGATATATTATTACAGTCATATTGCCTATGAGCAAAACGACTTACAAGTGGCGCTCGATGGCTTTCGCCAACTCGAAAATGATGAGGCGTTCAAAGGACTTGTACCCTATTACATCACTTACATTTATTACAAGCAGAAGAATTACGACGAGGTATTGAAATACGGCCCCGGTGCATTGCAACAGGCTGAAGCCAAAAACACCAAACGTGTTCCGGAAATTTCACGCATCATCGGTGATAGTCATTGCATGAAAAAGCAATATGCGGAAGCAGTGCCCTATCTGGAAACCTATCACAAGGCTGCAACCTACGCTGATATTACACGAGAAGACCATTATCAACTCGGCTACGCCTATCATCGCAGTGATCAATGGCAGAAGTCGATTCTGGAGTACGGCGCTGTAACCGATGGCGATGATGAACTTCACCAGAAAGCAGCCTACAATCTGGGGGAATGCTACCTCAAGATCAATCAGAAAGAATACGCCCGCAATGCCTTTGCCGAAGCGGCTGACATGAGCTTCAATCCTGAAATACAGGAAGACGCACTTTTCAATTACTCTAAGCTCGCTTTTGAACTATCCTACAATCCATTTCATGAGGCCATCACGGCCTTGGAGGATTATCTCAATAAATATCCCAACAGCAAAAGACACGACGAGGTCTACGAATTCCTGCTCAATGTATACATGCGCACCCGCAACTATGAAAAGGCATTGGCTTCGCTCGACAAAATCAAGAACAAGGATGAACGCGTAAAGGAAGCCTATCAGGTAGTGGCCTATAACCGCGGTGTTGAACTTTTTCAAGCAGAGAAATATGCTGACTCCGAGAAATTCTTTGACAAAGTGCCGACCTACCCGATCAACCCTACGGTCAATGCCGACGCCAAATTCTGGAAAGCTGAAATCAGTTATCGCCTCGATGATTACGCCAAAGCAGCGCAGCGCTATGCAGCATTCATCAATGAGCCGGGTGCATACACGAGTGAATTCTACGGCATAGCGCACTACAGTCAGGGGTATGCGTATTTCAAAATGGCTAATGCCGAGGAAAACATGGAAACGGCTACCAGCTGGTACAACAGCGCCAACACCGCGTTTCGAAAATACATCGACGGAAGTCACGGGAAAGAAAGCAAGAAAGTCAGTGATGCAGCTGCCCGCGCCGGCGACTGCTTTTATGTCGCAAAGAACTACGCGCAGGCCATCCTTTATTACGACAAAGCCGTTGAAACCAGCAAGGCAGGATCAGAATACGCGCTGTATCAAAAAGCCATGTGCTATGGTTATGACGGACAACCGGAAAAGAAATCATGGGTACTGAAGAACCTTATTACGGAAAGCCCGAACTCGAAATTTGAAGTCGATTCGAAATACGAAATCGCCAAAACCTATCTTCAACAAGATCGACTGGCAGAGGCCAAAACGTACTTCAATGACATTCTGAAAAATTACGCTACCTCACCTTACGCCAAGCTGAGTATGCGCGACATGTGTCTGATCTACGTGAAAGAGGATAATCCGCAACAAGTCAAGGATGCTTGGGTAGCCATCAAGACCAAATACAAGAAAGATCCCGTGGTGTGCGACGCCTATCAAATCTGTAAGGCTGTGCTCATCGAGGACCCCGAATTCCAAAACGACGCTGTTACCATTTGCGGTGCAACGAAGGATGAACTCGAAGAAGATGTTTACCGCAAGGCCGTCAGCTACGTGCAGGACGGCAACTGCGAAACGGGGATTACAAAGCTCACCGATTACTTATCACGCTTCCAGCCCGCTTATCACGCCCTTGATGCGAGCTACTTCCTGGCTAATTGTTACTACGACAAAAGTGATTTCAACAAATCACTCGAATACTGCAACTACGTTATTGGACAAGGCAGTAATAATTACTTGGAAGAGTGCCTCGTGATGGCCGCAACCATCGCTTACAACAACAAAGATTACTCGCAAGCGCTCACCCACTATCGTGATTTGGAGCAAACAGCCGTATCGAAAAACAATGTGCTGGAAGCGCAAATCGGTCTCCTGCGCTGCAATTACCTGCTCAACGAATTTGGCGATGCAAAAATGTATGCCGACAAAGTCATTGCCAACGACGGAACGCCGGAAGACATCCGCTATACGGCCCTGCTTTGGCGCGGGCGCATCCTGCATGTCAACGGCAATTACGATGAAGCCATCGCGGATTTGAAAGAGGTCGTGAAGCGCGGGGGCAATGCCGGAGCCGAATCCAAATACCTCATCGCCAGCTCCTATTACTCCAAGGAAGAATTTAAAGCTGCCGAGACCGAAATCTTTCAGTTGATTGAAAAATTCTCCGCCTTTGATGAATGGAAATACAAAGGTTTCCTTTTGCTCATCGACGTTTACATCTCACTCAAAGACTACTTCCAGGCGCACGCTACCATCAATGCCATTTTGGAAAACGTGACCGATCCCTCGGTCGTAGAAGCCACCAACGCCAAGAAGGCAACGCTCGAGCAATTGGAAAACCCAACACCTGATGCGCCTTCAGTCAACGAAGTTGAAATCAACCTGGATCCTGAACAGCCAAACAACCGCTAAGATTACCATGACTCGCCATAGCCTCATCCTTATCCTTTGTCTCGGTTTCATCCCGGGCATTACTTCATTTGGTCAGACCGATACGGCTGCCACCATGGAATACGATTTTCTCATTGAAGGAAACCGTCGTCTATTTCTTCGTGATGCCAATAAGATTACGGTATGGCCACAAACCAAAGACAGCGTGGTTCAGATGACCCGTATTCAGTATACCACACTTCCCACGCCAACGGCCATCATGATTGAGCCACGATTGATCCCGGCAGCGAAAATCAACGTGGAAGAAAAATTAGGCTACCTCTATCGCGGCTACATCAAAGCCGGATGGGGCAGCTACAATACAACACCTGTCGACTTCTATTTCACCGATGGCCGCTCCAAGAAAGGCAGCTACGGCGTGCATTACCAGTTGCTTCGCGGTGATGGTGTGCAGCTCGACGACGACGATAGTATTCCGGACCGTTACAGCGACAATCGCGCTGAGGCTTGGGGGAAGTGGTTTTTCAAAAAAACACAACTCGTAGGCAAATTCAATTGGGAACGCAACGTGACTCATTGGTATGGCGTAGACCTCAAGAATGATTACGCAGGACCGGCATTTGACAGCCTCACTTTTGATCAACGTATGAGCACATTTGGCGGTGGACTTTCCTACCTCTCCTATCAGCGCGATACCGGCGATTTCAACTTCAATGCCGATATGTCGCTGCGTAATACCAAGGACATTTTCCAAAATTCGGAAACCAACTTTGATGTGCTCGCCCATGGCCGTATGCTCAAGGATAGCACCTTGTTCAGCGCCGACTTCGGGGTCAATTATAATACGTTCAATTTTAACGGCCCACTGCTCAATGGCCGCGATTGGAGCGTTGAAAATACTGCCGGCGTTGATACCGCTTTTAAACAGCGAGAATCCGATAACGCCATTGTCAAGTTTGTTCCAAGCGCCAGCACTACCTGGAAAGGTTTAAGAGCCCGCGTTGGTGCCGGCGTTTATCTCGATGCACGCAGTGATCAAAAAGGTCACTTCTATCCGCTGGCTGAGGTCAGTTACAGCATTCTCAATGGTATCTTGGTTCCCTTCGCCGGTATGCGCGGCAGCATGGAGCCAACGACCTACCTTTCATTGTATCGTCAGAACCCCTATATTCAAAGTTTCCCCAAGCTGAAAAACCTCAACAACAAGCTGGAAGTGTATGCCGGTCTGGGCGGAACCTTCTCGCAGGAAGTATCCTACAAAGCAGGGTTCACCTATCGTCGCTTCGGGGATTTCGCGTATTTCATCAACGATAGCCTCTCCTTTCCACAAGGAAGCTTCTACTCCTGGGGCAATGTATTTTCAGTGGTTTATGACGACCTGACGAGCTACAACTTCTATGGTGAATTGGCGCTCTATGCCGGTGAGAAATGGAAGGCAAACGTGCGTGCCGATTACTTCCGCTATGAAACCAAGACAGCCGAATACGCATGGCATCAGCCCGGATTGAAACTACTCGCCAACGGCCAATACAATCTGAAGAATAAATTCATCATCGGGACCGATATCTTCTACATCGGCTCACGCTGGGCAAAATCGACCGTGCCTGTGGCAGGCGTTACCCCACGCAGTCAAGACGGCTACATCAGCTATGAATACAAGCTCAAGGGCTTCCTTGACGCCAACTTCAAGGTCGAATATCGCTACAACAAACGCCTTTCCGCTTGGGTGCAGTTCAACAACACCTTGGCCCTCAAATACCAGCGCTGGGGCGGTTATCAGGCGCAGCAATTCCTCGCAACGCTGGGAGCGACGTATAGTTTTTAGTGACTAATGACAAATGACTAGTGACAAGGGACTAATGATTCGTCATTTGTCACTAGTCATTTGTCATTTCCATTCAGGGGGCATAGACTTCGAAAAGCACAGTAAATCCAACCCTTTCGGGGTGTGTATGAATTGTGAAAAATTGTCCGTTTTTCGGTCATTTTTCTCGCGTTTTTAGGGCTTAACGGACGTATATTCGTGCACCCTAAAAATGGGTCTAAAAGTGCCCTTTTGTGGTGCTAAATCACTTCAACTCAAATTCGAATTAAATCGTGGAAGAAAGCATTGTTATGAGCGAAGAAACCAAACTCGCGTCGGGCTATACCGCCGCCAATATTCAAAGTCTTGAAGGAATGGAACACGTGCGCATGCGTCCGTCGATGTATATCGGCGACACCGGCGTACGCGGATTGCACCACTTGGTGTATGAAGTGGTCGATAACTCCATCGACGAAGCATTGGCCGGCCATTGCGACACGATTCACGTTAGTATCAACGAAGACAATTCAATCACTGTCAACGATAACGGTCGTGGTATCCCAACCGATATGCACGAAAAGGAAAAAGTATCTGCTCTCCAAGTCGTAATGACCAAAATTGGAGCCGGTGGTAAATTCGATAAAGGATCCTATAAAGTATCAGGCGGTTTGCACGGTGTCGGTGTAAGTTGCGTGAACGCGCTATCGACACATTTGCACGCCATCGTTTACCGCGATGGTAAAATCACCGAGCAGGAATACAGCATCGGTAAACCACTCTACGCAGCGCGCGAAGTAGGACCAACCGATAAGCGCGGAACAACCGTGACATTCAAACCCGATGCATCCATCTTCGACATCACCGAGTACAACAGAGCAACATTGGCAACCCGCCTGCGTGAACTTTCGTTCCTCAACAAAGGCATTAAGCTTACCCTTACGGATAAGCGTGAAATAGCCGAAGACGGTGCTCCCACAACAGAGACGTTTTTCTCGGAAAACGGCTTGGAAGAATTCGTGAGGTTCTTGGACGAAACACGTCCGCCTATTATCCAGAAAATCATTCACATGGAACGTACCGACGGCGACATCCCCGTTGAAGTGGCCATGGTTTACAACGACTCTTATAACGAGAACATTCACTCGTACGTAAACAACATCAATACACACGAAGGTGGTACTCACCTAAGCGGTTTTCGCCGAGGTCTTACCACGACGCTCAAGAACTTCGCTGAAAAAAGTGGTTTGCTCGAGAAACTGAAAATCGAGATTTCACCCGATGACTTCCGTGAAGGGTTGACAGCTGTTGTTTCGGTAAAAGTTGCCGAACCGCAATTCGAAGGTCAAACCAAAACCAAACTCGGCAACAAAGAAGCAGTTGCTCCTGTTAGTCAGGTGGTGAGTGAAATGCTCGAGGCCTACCTTGAAGAAAACCCTTCCGATGCCAAGCAGATAGTACAAAAAGTAGTTCTCGCAGCTCAAGCGCGTCATGCGGCTAAGAAGGCTCGCGAAATGGTGCAGCGTAAAGGTGTTGGCGGTGGAGGCGGACTCCCCGGCAAGCTGGCAGACTGCGCAGAGAAAGATCCAATAAAATCGGAACTGTTCCTGGTGGAAGGTGACTCTGCTGGTGGAACAGCGAAACAAGGTCGTGATCGTCAATTCCAAGCCATTCTGCCCTTGCGTGGTAAAATCCTTAATGTCGAAAAAGCCCAGCAGCACAAGGTTTTCGAAAATGAAGAAATTCGAAACATGTACACTGCGCTTGGTGTAACAATCGGAACAGAGGAAGATTCGAAAGCGCTCAACCTTGCGAAACTACGCTATCATAAAATCGTGATTATGTGCGATGCCGACATCGACGGTTCACACATCGAAACGCTTATCCTCACCTTCTACTTCCGCCATATGAAAGAACTCATTGAGCGCGGACACATCTACATAGCCACTCCTCCACTCTACCTCGTGAAGAAGGGCAACAAAGCCACGTATGCGTGGAACGATGAACAACGCGATGCGATCATTCAGGAAATGAAAGGAGCAACCGATTCAAACGTGAACGTTCAGCGTTACAAGGGTCTTGGAGAGATGAACGCCGAGCAGTTGTGGGAAACCACCATGAACCCTGCCTACAGAACGCTACGCCAGGTTACGATCGAAAATGCAGCTTCTTGTGACCACATCTTCTCGATGCTGATGGGCGATGAAGTGCCTCCGCGTCGCGCCTTTATTGAGGCGAATGCGAAGTATGCGAAGATTGACGCGTAATAATTAATAATGACTAATGACTAGTGACTAATGAAAAGTGATAAAAAAGGCTGTTCGAATAGGGCAGCCTTTTTTTATTCAGTTGGAAATTAAAGTTGGCCGTTGGCCTTCTTCACATTTAGATCGGCAAGTAGAAAGTTGTAGAGGCTTTGCACCAAATTCGTTTCAGCGTCTTTGAGGAGCTGCTCCGAACGATTCAAATCACTGGATAGAAGCGTTCCCAGTGTATAGCGCTTGCGATCTGCCGCCAAGATCTCCTCGGCCAGTGTGCGCGCAGCAATGGCATTTTGCAAGCTCGTTTTTGCGTTTGTGAAAGCACGGTCGGATGATGTTGTTTCATACAGAAAATTCTGCTCGATACGCTGCATATTAATCTCATTCACCTTCATGCCCAATCGGTATTCTTGAGCCGCGCGGTTGCGAGCGAATCCATCGAATAACGGCACACTCACCCTGGCACCGAAATAACTGAACGGATGCCAATCATTACGTACCATTTCCGTGAGGTCGTCACTCAGATAGTTCGCCGAAAAATTTGCATATAACTGCACCGACGGTATCCACGACTTCTCATACTTGTTCACATAGAGTTGATTCATCTGCTGCTGCGCTTGTTCGAGTTTGAACTCCGGCCGCGCATTGGCAGATCCTTGAACCACAGTCAGTGTTGCTGATGAGACCAACAAGCTATTCATGTCATCAGCAACTTCCAGTTGCTCATCCATTGCCATTCCTATTGAACGCTTCAACGCGAGCAGACTGAGCATATAGGCGTCATCCGCAAGGGCGACGGCCGCCCTGGCATTACTCGCTTCCAACATCACCCGAGAGAAATCCGCATCCAGAAGCACACCTTGCTTGTGCTTTGCTTCAGCCTCCGAGAAGAGCTCCTGTGTGCGCACCTTTGCGGCCTCCGCCTGAATTAAAACCTGAGCTTTCAAAACAACCTCGTAGTATGCCCCGGCGATTGCCATCTTCACATTCGTCTCCAAAAGCCTAAGCTCTTCCTCACGTGTTTTAACGCGAGCACCGGCAATGTCACGTTCACTATTGACCGTGTGATCAAACACATTTTGCGTAAGCCCAAAACCTGCGAGGAAATTGTACGTGGTACCAAATTGTATCGCGCGCGCCTCGCTTCCAAATACACCGGCAGGCACCACGTTTGTTTGCAATTGAGTATTGTCGCGCAGGTCAACCGTAGCATTCACTTGTGGCAATAAAGGTGACTTTGATCGCTCAACTTGGTTAGCGGCAATCTCAATATTGACCTGCTGTTGAAGGATGTCTTCGGAATTTTTCAACCCCAACTCGAGACACTCATTCAACGTCAACCTTCGCTGCGCCGATAGCGTATCTGTAGCGAATACCACCACTAGTGCGATGATGAACGTTAACCAATTATTCTTCACTTGCATTTTCTTTCGTTGTAAAAACAAATCAACTTTTATCCTCTGAATACTGCGGCCGGCTCCAACTTCGTAATGCGTCGGATGGCGAACATGCTACCTGAAATCGCGATAAAAACAGTGATCAGTAAAAACGTAAATCTTAACCATAGTGGATAATCAAATATGGTTCCCGCCTTGGCAATACCATTGCGGAAACCTTCCACCAACAGCATCGCTAAAACAAATCCGAATGCAGATACAATCAGGGCCTGTGTAATAATCAATCTGCGGATATACCCATTCGTTGCTCCTATGGCCTTGAGCGTTCCGTAATCCTTGATACGATCGATTGCCGCTGAGTACAGTGTCAAGCCGATAATGACAAAGCCCACAATCAAAGCGAAGAAAAGTAATGTCCCAATTGAAATTGCAATACCACTCGATTTAAGTACCGTGATGATTGACGTACTAGAAAAATTCTTTGCATTCCATGCTCGTACACCGTTGATGTGGCCATTAATGCGCGCTATCACGTCCTCTTCCGCTGCTCCATCCGCAATTGTGATCAAGAATGCGCTGGCCTTGTAAGGCGAAACATTACCCAAATAACGCGCACGTTCTAGGGTTGTGAACGTATAAACACCACCACCGAAAGCGCGCACCCCGCGTGTTTGCGCAGCGATGAACACCTGCTTCCCGTTGATTTCAAAATAGGTACCCACATCAGAACCACCTAGCACCTTTTTATCAAAAAAATCAGCCGTCACCGCTCCGTCCTGAAGCAGCATTTCCTTATTGCCGACGGTCAGATTCCAGGGACCACCGGCAAAGTCCGGAGCTTGCGTGCCAATTACCGTAACTCCCGCAGTGGTTCCATTGTCAAACTTAGCCGAACCGGCTGATACCACCATCGGATAAACCTTGGCTACTCCCTCAACGCTATTCAATTCTTGTCCAATACGCATATCGAGTTGAGCCAGCGCGTTTACATTTTCTGTAGTGTTATCCACTACCCAAACGTATTGCGGGTTATTGCGCGCAAGCGATGACATGGCATTGGTTAGGAAAATAAAAATCCCACACTGCTGGCCAATCAAAAAGATACTGATGATGACGCCGAACAGCGCACCAAACGACTTAGCCTTGTCGTAGATGAGAAACTTGAATGCGTTCTTGATCATCGGTTACTTCAATTCAATGACACATTCCAAACGACTTCCCAGCAGCACACGCGACGCATCGCTAAGCTGCACATGAACTTCCCGAATGCGGCGGTCTTCAAGGTTCTTAGCACTATCTGAAAAGAGCGATTTCTTCTTCAAGTAGGGCGAAGCGAAAATCACGGTGCCTTCTCCCAACACTTCTGTGCTGCCTTGCATACGCACGAATGCGCGCTGTCCGTTACTGATGCGTGTAGCAAAGAGCTCATCGACCTCTGTTACCGCCATCACGGCTCCGGCCGGGGCAAATTCACCAATACTTTTCTCCGGCGAAAGCAATTCACCTAGACGGGCGTCCATCGAAAGGATGACACCATCATCGGGAGCCTTCACAAACTTCTTGGCAAGCAACGCTTCAAAGTAGTGCAAGTCTGCTTGCATTTCATTGAGTTTCCTCTGCGCTTGGCGAACCGACGCTTCACTCACTTCAAGTTCACGCTGCGTAGTATTCATCAATGTTTCCGAGGCGTCCAATTGCTGTTGCGTCAATGCGCGCGCTGCGAAAAGATTTTTGTCGCGGTCGTAATTACGCTTTGCGTCAGAGGCACGCACCTGTGCAGTGCGCACAGTCGCTTCGCTCTGATCAATGGCTGCTTGTTGTGTTGCCATCTTACTTGAAGCTTGCTGCGTTTGCGCTTCCTCCGCACTATGCGAGAGCACAATAATCACATCGCCCTTCTTGACCGATGCTCCCGCGTCAGTCATGATCGACTCCACCAAACCGCTGCTTTCCGCATTGAGCGACAAGGTATGTTTCACCGGTTCGATGTTGCAAATGCCCACCACCTGTTCAATTTGCAATGGCGCAAGAGCTAACGAATCGGCCTTGGCCTTTTGCGCTTCCTCTTGCTTGTTGCCACCGCATCCTGCGGCAGCCATGAGAGCCAGGCTCAACACCGTGGCTGTATAGTTAAATCTTCGCATTTTCATGTTGATTGATCGGAATGACCATTCCGTTTTTCACTTCTACTATTTTGTTGGCGTAAGGCATCAATCGCGGATCGTGCGTTACAACAGCCACCGCTTTGCCTGATCCGGCCAGCGACTTCAACTCATCCATTACCACACTCATACTGCCGGCATCGAGCGAGGCCGTGGGCTCATCACACAGCAGCATCTTCGGCTCTGTAACCAGTGCACGCGCTATGGCAACACGCTGTTGCTGACCTCCGGACAAAGCTCTGGGTTTGTTCTTTGCACGATCCATCATTCCAACCTTCTCGAGAGCGCTCTCAGCACGCTGCCTTGCTTCACGATGCGACACACCCTGCAATTGCAAAGGGATCATTACATTTTCCAGTGCATTGAGTGGCGCAATCAAATTGAAATTCTGGAAAACAAATCCGATTGTGTTCAAACGTAATGCAGCCAGTTCACGCTGGTTCAGGCCATTCACACATTGGCCGTTCACGTATACCTCGCCAACGGTGGGATAGATTACGCACCCCAAAAGGGAGAGCAGTGTTGTTTTACCGCTTCCTGAAGGACCAATGATGAGCAGCAATTCGCCTTCTTTGATATCCAGAGCAGCCGGTTGCAGGGCCGTGATAATTTGGCTTCCTACTTCATAGGTTTTACCGGCTCCCCGGAGTTGGGCAATCATAAAGACAATTGGTATTGGTTCAATTACGGGTGATTAACAATCCGATTAGGCTTGTGGTTCATCGAAGACCATGAAGTAAACGCTGAATAATTACTACATCAATGAGCTCCTGAATATTCATAAGCACGTTGCCTATTTCGACTGGAGCGTCCCTAAGAAGTAGATTAACGAACCCGCCACCACTAAGTGCATCATATCAAGTACTGTGGCATAGCCCATCGTAACTCCGGGAATACCCATAAAAGGATTGGCCAGGGTAAGCACAAAAAGCACAATTGCCAATACGCGAAAATTTCTCCAGCCATTCTTAGAGAATTTTTCAAACAAAAAATAGATGCATGCACCAATCAACGAAGGCACTAAACTCGAAATCAATACAGGCACAATCGTCAAGGGCTGACCCGGCTGAATCATAATATCATCAGTCAGAACGCCTGCGGCATGAAAAACGTAAAACAAAATCGCATTGATAACGATGGATACTATACCTGCCTTAAGGCCGGTCACAAAAATGGTGTTGAAGCTCAACTTTTCAGTCGTCATGATAATTGGTTTTGGTTAAATGGGGGGAATCCGCAAACAAAAATGTACGCTTTGCAACTCAGAAAAACTGAGAACGATCACTCATTTTTGTTTTCGTGAAGCAAACCTAGCCTCATTGCTTTCCTTTTGACAGTAGGCACTCCGTAGTAGACTAAGCAAACGAATTCAAGCAACGTGGAAAATCAAGCGTGTTCATCGAAAACAAAAATGCAATCCTACCAATAATACTTGTCCCGTGCGCCATGCATTCAATGCACTAGCAGGGAAATGGGCCTTTTCCATTGTTGTTTCCCTATGGGATGTCAAGAAGTGATTCAAGGAATTGTAGCGGTGTATCGATGGCATCAATACAGGCATGCTTGTAAAGGAACTAAAGTCGATGGAAGAAAATAAAATCGTGAAGCGCACCGCCTACCCTACTGTGCCTGCCACTGTGGAGTATGCACTTACCGAACAATGAAAAAAGATTCAACCCATCTTGCAGGAGTTGCGCTAATGGGGGATGGAACACGCGTGAGTAATGGCAAGTGACTAATGACTAATGACAAGTGACAAATGACAAGTAATTTGTCACTATTTCACAAACTCTCTTCCCTCGACATTCAACACCTTCGTGTACTTCTTCAATGAGCGCAGCACTATGAAGATGATAAACGAAGCAACAAGGGCTACAAGCCAGAAGGGGGAAATCAAATCCTTCCACGTCGAAAAACCGAAGTGCACATAGTTCTTCATGGCATCGAGCAGAGCGAAAGAGAGGAAAATCGCGAAGAATCCGTTGTATTCTCGTTTGAGCACATTGCGCAGGGAGAATTCGACACCTGATGATTTCCATTGCTTGAGTCGCGGCCAAAACGCAGGTACTTTTTCAGACCAATCGAGGTAAATCTGACCAAATTTCTTTCGGAGAAAAAACTCTTCCGCAAACATGATGCGTTCGTAGTAAACCCAAAAAAGTAAGGAGCAAACCAGTGTAAACCACCAGTTGCCTACGTAGATAATAATGCCAAGCCACATGAAGAAGTTGCCCAAGTAAAGCGGGTGACGAACGACCGAGTAA
>Ga0114979_10000877_pt1 | contig 19990 bp, 14 predicted proteins | sample S_140625_EF_Meta_FD_87315 | JGI IMG/M metagenome (GOLD analysis project Ga0114979, IMG submission 87315) | Freshwater microbial communities from Lake Simoncouche, Canada to study carbon cycling - S_140625_EF_MetaG | ecosystem: Environmental > Aquatic > Freshwater > Lake | place: Lake...
AGCGCCACCACTACAACCAGTACTATTACCACAACCACCTTGTCCATTACCAGAAGCACAAACAGAAGAATTACCAATACAAGAAACACAAGCAGAAATAGAAGAACAAGGAGAAAGAGAAATAACAAAACCACAAGCACCACCGGAAGAAATTGATCCAGGAGAAAATTGTCCGTTGCCACTAGCACCACCAGAAGAAACACCAGCACATCCCGAAGAAATTGATCCAGGAGAAAATTGTTTGCTGTTACAAGAACAAAAATCACTACTATTGCCGCAACCACCTTGTCCATTGCCACAACTACTAGAACCACAAGAATCATCACCTTTAGAACAATATGGAGGAAAAGTCGAAACCCCACTGCGAACTTTCAAACGTACAAAAAAAAAAGGTAGAAAAGTATAAATTATCAACTATTTTTTATAACATTATTCAAAGATTTGAAAGTTTAGTAGATAATCATTTTTATTAAATAATTATAAAACATATTTATTAACTATGAAAAAATTAATTAATAAATAGTAAAAACCAATTATTATTTTAAAAATTGATATTTCTTTTTTAAAATAAATAGGTATAAACAAATTAGTAGTAATTATTATAATGGACAAATTTAAATCTTTTAGATTATACGATTACAATGTATATGATGGTAATAGTAAGCATTCACAAGAAAAGAATAAATATTCACAAGATTCATTAAATCATTATAAAGATAATAAAAAATTTATTATTCAAGCATTTGGTATTAATGATTCTAATAGAACTGCTTCAATATTAATAGAAGATTTTTATCCATATTTCTACATAATGGTAGATGAAATGTGGAACACACAAAGAAGCACATTATTTATTGCGCATTTAAAGAAAAAGATGGGTTATTATTATGAAGATAGTATTGTAAATCACAAACTTGTAAAAAGGCACAAATTATATGGATTCAATAATAAAAAATTAAATAATTTTATTAAAATATCATTTACAAATAGCAATGCTTATAACAAAGTTAAAAAATTATTTTATACAGATACAAACGATAAATATACTGGGTTTGAAAGATCATTAAATGATGAAGGATATGTATATAGTGATGAATATGGAAAAACTAATTGTTATCTTTATGAAGCTGATATTCCTCCGCTATTAAAATTCTTTCATAAAAAACAAATTAATCCGAGCGGATGGGTTAAAATACCAACAATTAAAGTATTAAAACTTAATAATAAAACAACACATTGTGCTTATGAATATTCTGTAAAATATGAGGATATTTATTCATATAAAGAAAAAGAAACACTAGTAAAATATAATATATGCAGTTTTGATATTGAGGCAAGTAGTAGTCATGGTGATTTTCCTGTTCCAATAAAAAATTACAAAAAATTAGCCACAAATATACTCGAAAATTTTACTTCGTCTAGCACTACTTATAAAGACAATTATAGTATTAGCACATTGAAGCAAGAAATATTAAGTGCTTTTGATTTAGTAATTAATAAACAACCCTATATATCAAAAGTGTATCCAAAAAACAAAAATCTAGATGCTTTTAATATTGAAAATTTAATTGAAAATTTAACCAATTATATTCCGGCTGATTTAAAAAAAAAAAATTCAGAAGAGTTTATAGAGTTAAATGAATCTGAATCGGAAGATGAAGATGAAGAAGACGACGATGATGATAATAATATTGAAGAGTTAAACCAAGAAGTAAATACTAATATTTTTAAGCGTAAAAAGAAAGTAAAATTATATAATAAAAAGAATGCTACATTAATAGAATTAATCAAAGATGATAAATGTGAATATAATACAAAACTATATGAGTTAACAGAAGCATTTACTAATACTGGATTTCCGGAATTAGAAGGCGATATTATTACTTTTATTGGGTTAAGTTTTATTAATTATACAGAACCAAAACCTTATAAACGCATAATTATTGTTAAGGGAGGGTGTAAAATACCAGATAAATATTTATTGTGGGCACAAGAAAATAACGTAATTGTGTTAGAGCGCAATAGTGAAAAAGAGGTATTATTAACATTTACTAAAATTATTAATAGTGAAAATCCACATATAATTACAGGATATAATATTACGGGATTTGATTTTGAATTTATGTATAATAGATCAAAAGAATTAAATTGCGTAAATGACTTTTTAAAATTATCACGTAATAAGGATGAAATTTGTATTACTAAAGATTGGCGCACTAATCTTGAAAGTATTGAAACAAATAAAATTGTTCTAGCAAGTGGTGAATATAATTTAAAATTTATTAAAATGCCTGGTCGCATTATTATAGACATGTGTGTAATTTTTAGAAAAGAATTTACATTAAGTTCAAACAAATTAGATTTTACGTCGGGTTATTTTATTAGTGATAGTGTTAATAGTATAAGTTTTGATCTTGAAAATAATACTACAAAAATTTATAGTAAAAATTTGACAGGTATCTCTGTTGGTAGTTTTATCAAATTTGATGAACTAGGATTCAGTAGTAATTTATACAAAAAAGGCAAAAAATTTGAAATTTGTGAAATAAATAATAATGAACACTCATTTGTTATTAATGGTATTGAAGAATTAGATTTGGCAAATTATAAATATAATTGGGGTCTAGCAAAAGACGATGTTTCTCCTCAAGAAATATTTGCCTTAGCAAATGGTTCAGACTATGACAGATGGACTGTTGGTAAATATTGTCTTGCTGATTGTGATAATGTTATTTGGTTATTATTAAAAGTCGATGTAATTACAGACAAAGTTGAAATGTCTAATTTATGCGATGTTCCGCTAAGTTTCTTATTATTGCGAGGCCAAGGGATTAAACTACATAGTTATATTTCTAAAAAATGTGGCGAAAAGAATACATTGATGCCTGTTGTTAAAAAGCATAAAACAGGAGGTGGATATGAAGGTGCCCATGTTTTTACACCAAAAACAGGAATATATTTAGAAGATCCTGTTGCTTGTGTTGATTATAGTTCTCTATATCCATCTTCTATAATTTCTGAAAATTTATCACATGATAGCAAAGTATGGACTAAAGAATATGATTTAAGTAACACTCTTATTAAAGAAACCGGAGAAAAAGATGCTCAAGGCAATTTTATATATGATAATTTATATGATTTGGGTTATAATTACGTAGATGTAAAATACGATACTTATCAATATAAAAGACTAACACCAAAAGCCGCGGCAAAAAAAGTAATCAGTGGTTATAAAATTTGTAGATTCGCACAATTTCCAGAAGGCAAAGCAATTATGCCTTCAATTTTAGAAGAATTGCTTGCAGCACGAAAAGCAACTCGAAAACTTATTTTATCAGAAACAGATGATTTTATGAAAAACGTATTAGATAAACGACAACTAAGTATTAAAGTAACCGCTAATTCATTATATGGTCAAATGGGAGCAATAACTAGTGCGTTTTATGAGGCAGATGTTGCTGCTTCAACAACCGCAATTGGTCGTAAATTATTATTTTATGGGCGATCAATTATTGAAGAATGCTATAATGAAATAACTATTAAAGTTTCTGATGGTTCATTAGTAAAAGTTAAGGCTGAATGTGTATATGGTGATACAGATTCTGTATTCTTCAAATTTAATTTACGTAATTCAGAAACTAATGAAAAAATATTAAATAAGCAAGCATTAATATATACAATTGAATTGGCCAAGCAAGCAGGAGAACTAGCCAGTTCATTTTTAAAAAAACCGCATGATCTAGAATATGAAAAAACATTTTATCCGTGGATATTATTATCTAAAAAACGCTATGTTGGTATTTTATATGAAAATAATCCAGACAAAGGCAAAATGAAGTATATGGGTATAGTCTTGAAGCGCAGAGACAATGCACCTATTGTAAAAGATATTTATGGTGGTATTGTAAATATTATTATGCAAGAAAAAAGTATGGTAAAATCTATAAAATTCTTGAATGAATGTATAGAAAAACTAATAACAGGAAATTATGTAATAGATAAATTATTAGTAACTAAATCATTACGAGGTTATTATAAAAATCCAAAACAAATTGCTCATAAAGTATTAGCTGAGCGTATTGGATTACGAGATTCAGGCAATAAACCGGCATCGGGGGACAGGATCTATTATGCTTATATTAAAAATACCAATAAAAAAGCACTTCAAGGAGAAAAAATAGAAACGCCAGATTTTATTAAGCAAAATGGATTAGAACTTGATTATAATCATTATATTAGCAATCAAATAATGAAACCATTATTGCAATTATTTGCCTTAAATTTAGAGAATATGAGTGAATTTAAAAAAAAACGAGGAATAACATTACAATCTTGGCATAATGAATTGACTAAATTACGAGAAAAATGGAATGAGCCGGAAAAATATGAGAAAAAACTAGAAGAATTAAAATGCAAAGAAGTGAAGAGTTTATTATTTGATAAATATTTAAAAGAATGTAAATAAACTATGTATTTTGTTTTATAACTATGTATTTTGTTTTATAACTATGTATTTTGTTTGTAAATAATATATTATTAGTATAATATATTATGACTAATAATATAACATATAAAAATTTAAAAACTTATTCATATAATTTTAATAAAAAAAAAACAAATAAGGTTCTTAAAAATGTAAATACTAAATCATTTTTCAAAAATTTAGTTCTTAAAAGCGATTATAAGCAAAATAAAAAGCAAGTATTCAAAAAAGTTATAGATGTTGAAGCTAATATAACAAATCAAGAAAATAGTGGTAGATGTTGGTTATTTGCTTTTTTAAATATTATACGTTTTAAAATGATAAAAAAATATAATTTGTTACCAAGTTTTGAATTTTCTCAAAATTATTTATTTTTCTATGATAAGTTAGAGAAAGCAAATTATTATTTAAATTTTATATTGGAAAATTACTCAGTTGATTTAGAAACATTAAATTATAATAATGAAACAGTAAAAACAATACATATGTTACAAAATTTAACAGATGATGGCGGTCATTGGAATATTTTTGTAAATTTAATTGAAAAATATGGTATAATACCCAAATCAAATATGGATGAGAATTTTCATAGTTCTAATTCAAAAGAGTTAGAAATATTCTACGATGACTTTTTGCGAAAATGTGGTCATAAATTAAAGACAACGCCCAAAGCCGAATTAGACAAGCATAAATATAAAATGTTAGATGAAATGTTATCTGAATGTTATAAAATATTGGTTTTATTTTTAGGCGAACCGCCGAATATTATAACGTGGGAATATTATGAAAAAAATAATAAAAATACTAAAAATACTAAATCGCAATCTTTAAAAGCCAAAGTTATAACAAATATTACTCCGTTAGAGTTTTACAAAAATTATGTTCCATATAATGCTAAAGATAAAATATCTTTAATTAATTATCCTTGTAAGCATATCCCATTTTATAAACTATATAATGTAGAAATGGCTTTTAATATAGTTGGCACAAATGAGCAAAATTTTATAAATGTTCCTATAGAAATAATGAGTGAAGCTGTCAAAAAATCTATAGATAACGAAGAAGCAGTTTGGGTAGGAATAGATATTGATAAATATGTTTCAATAGATGATGGATTTTTAGATAAAGATGCTTTTGATTATGAAAATGTATTTGACTTTACTAATGCTATGAATAAATGCGACGCTCTAAATTATAGGCAAAGCGGTCCAAAGCACGCTGTAATAATTAAAGGTTATAATTTTGAAAATTCCAAAACAAATGGGTTTTTGGTAGAAAATTCGTGGGGAGAAAAACCTGGTTTTGAAGGAAATTATTATATGGCAAATTCTTGGTTTGAAGATTATACATATCAGATTGTAGTAGATAAAAAATGTGTTTCACAAAAAATTTTAAATGTATTACAGCAAAAACCTATTGTTTTACCTTATTGGACTCCTTTTGGTTCGGTAACAGGTTCTAGATGATTTTCATAGAAATAATATTTTATATTTATTGTTTTTTAAATAATAAATATAAAATATTATTTAAAATTTATCTACCAATTACTATTATATATTTGAAGATGGATACTTTAACAAACGCCATTAATATTCTTAATATTAATAATACAAATGAAGAATGTATGATATGTAGAGATGAATTAGTTTGTAGTCAGTGCTATACTTTGCCTGAATGTAATCATACTTATCATACTAATTGCTTAATTAGTTGGTTTAGAAATGGAGATTCGCGTTGTCCTTATTGTGGAAATAAAGGTATTAATAATAAAGACGCTGACCTATCGCGAACAAGCAACAATAGATATTATAGCATGCATTATGAAACACAAACTTTAGCAGATATAAGAAAAAATATCTATTTAAAAAAATACGATACCAATAAAAGATGTCTTGTAATACGTAAGCAATTTGATAAAATTAAAGTTTTGGAAGAAAATTATAAAAATGAATGTGAAAAATTGAGAATTTATAAACAATCTCTCAACGAAACTCCGGCATTGTATAGTGAAGCAAAAAAAAATATGTTAGCACATAGAAGTAAAAAATGGAAAATAACTAAACAAATTAGACTAGAAAGATTTAAAATAGTAAATAATAGTTATATTGTTCCCTTAATAATTCCAGTAAGTGTGTCAATATAATATTAACGCAAAAAGAGTCCAAATTCGTAACTATTATGTTCAATTCTAGAATTATTATTAACATAATCATTATTTATATCATCATTTGTAGTGTTAGTTTGCAAGTTGTCTCTATTTGTTAATAGACTTTCTATATGTAAAGCCAAAAAAAATCTGAATTCATTACTATATAAAAATAATTTTTTATTAGTTTCTGGATTTGTATAACTAATAATTTTAGAATTTGTTAAAATATTATATCTACATATCGGACATGTTTGATGTTGCTTTAACCAATCTTTTATTGCTTGTGTTTTAAATATATGACCACAATTTTTAATTATTGTTACTTGATCATTGCTTGAAAAATCTTCTTGTGTTATCGGACAAGTATCATTCAAAGGAACAGCAATGCAGCAAAAGTTTAGTTTTGCCGTACACATTTTAATAAGTGCTTTCACATTTACATTTGAAAGATTTTCAAAATCTTCCAAATTATAATTTAATAAATCAGTGTTTTGTCTAGTATTATTAGTATTATTAGTATTATTAGTATTATTAGTATTATTATTAGTATTATTAGTATTATTAGTATTATTATTAGTATTATTATTATTATTAGTATTATTATTAGTATTATTAGTATTATTTAAATAATTGTTATAACAATGATAATTGTTTAATAATAATGTCATTATATTATTATTAGTATTATTTAAATAATTAATATAATTATTTGAAGTAATCAAAATATTATGTAAAAATATTTCATTAGCGTATAAATTATTATCCATAATATTATTAATATTAATAATATTTTAATATATTTTAATATATTAATATTAATACATTTAAATATATTACTATAAATAATCTAGTATAAAATATGTCACATATTGATTATAAATATTTACTATCAAATGATTTGTTAAATAAATATGATAACAAGGGATTAACAGGATTATGTAATTTAGGAAATACTTGTTATATAAATTCTTGTTTACAAGTTTTATCACATTGTTATGAATTACATGAAGTTATTAATATTATTGATAAGATTAGTATAATAAATGATAGTAGTATACTTTTACAAGAATGGCAAAGTTTGAAAGATTTGATGTGGTCAAAAAATTGTGTAATTAGTCCAAATAGATTTATAAATGCCGTTCAACACATATCAAAAATTAAAAGTCGGGATTTATTTACTGGATATGCGCAAAATGACTTGCCCGAATTTTTAATTTTTTTATTTGATTGTTTCCACGAGGCATTAGAGAGAAAAGTGACTATTACAATAAATGGCAACTCAGAAAATGATATAGATGAGTTGGCAAAAAAATGTTATGCTATGATTAAAAATATGTATTCTAATAGTTATTCAGAAATAATAGACTTATTTTTTGGGATACATGTATCATTAATTATATCAAATACTAGTAGTAGTTCTAAAGAAATATTGAGCATTACACCTGAACCATTTAGTATAATTAATTTACCCATACCACATAGTAATAATAACAATCAAGAGTTTAGTATTTATGATTGTTTCAATTTATATACACAATTTGAAATTTTAGAGGGTGAAAATGCTTGGTTTAATGAAACAACAAATACTAAAGAAAATGTTAATAAATGTATTAAATTTTGGAGTTTGCCAAATATATTAATAGTAGATTTTAAAAGATTCAATAATACAAATAAAAAATTAAATAATATAATTAGAACTCCATTATTAGGATTAGATTTAAATAAATATGTTATAGGTTATAATAAAGATAAATATATATATGAGTTATTTGGAATATGTAATCATAATGGAGAATGTTTAGGTGGTCATTATACTGCTTATATTAAAAATTCTAATCAAAAATGGTATAATTTTAATGATACAAATGTCAACGAAATTAGCGAATCACAATTAATAACTTCAAAAGGGTATTGTTATTTTTATAGAAAATTATTGTAAATTATAGAAAATTATTGTAAATTATTGTAAATTATTGTAAATTATGTTTTTATTTGATTTTTGATTAGTATTCTTATAATATTATATTATTTATATATAATATTATGTCATTATTTAATAATATAACACAAGATTTTTATAATAATTTAAATAATTTAGGCAGTAATCCTTTTGTATTAATAGTGTTAATAGTTATTATTATTGTTTATTATATAATATTTTCATTTTTAGGAAAATCTGGAGAAGATCAATATAGCGAACCATCGCCTGTGTTTGTAATATTTGAAGCTTTATTGTGGGGAGTATTTATTCTTTTAATTTTTGTAAATGGTTTATCGTATTTCTTTAATATTGATGTTATGACAGAAGTTAAAAATATATTTTCACCACAACCCGAAATTAATATTAAAACAACAACAGCAACAACAAATAATTCTACTATTCAAACAGATAAAAACGAAGTTTATCATATTCCTGGAAACAGATTTACATATCATGATGCTAAAGCAGTTTGTAAAGCATTTGATGGAGAAGTTGCCAGTTATAATCAATTGAACGATGCTAATAAAAAAGGCGCAAGTTGGTGTAGTTATGGGTGGACTAAAGACCAATTAGGACTTTATCCTACAAGTCAAAGTGATTGGACGAAACTACAAGAAAAGGAGGGTCACAAATATGACTGCGGTTTGCCGGGTATAAATGGTGGTTATGTTCCAAATCCGCATATAAAATTGGGTGCTAATTGTTATGGTGTTAAACCTAAACAAAGTGAATTAGAAAAACAATTTTTAAATAAAGAATTATATCCAAAAACAGTTAAAGAACAATTATTTGAGCAACGCGTCACATATTGGAAAGATAGAATAAGTAATATATTAATAAGTCCGTTTAATAATAATAATTGGTTTAAAGTTGAATAAGTGCTTTATATATTATAATTTTCGTGATAATTTTTTCTTTCGTGCGTGTCTTTTTTTTGACTGTTTTTTTTCAGAACTATCGATTGCTTTGTAAAGATTTGTAAAAGTTTTATCGCTTATTACGTGTTTATCTTTAATGCTATCTAAATTAAAAATAGACTCATTATATTTATTGTGTCTTTTTGAAGAATTATTTAAATCTCCAAAATTAAAACCAGGTAATAATGCTAAATTAGTAAGTTGCTTATTTTTTTTATCTAAATCATCTATAAATTTTAACATTTTATAATCTTAATATATATAAAATATTTAAATATTTTTATTAAAGGATAACTTAATAGTTAGAGTTTTTATATCTTTTTTGTTGTATGGCTCTTCTTTTTATTGATTTTTATTATAGACACGTCTAATATTTGTACTAATATTATGTGTTCTCTTTGATTTGATAAATTCAATAAGTTCTTCTTTTATTGAAACAGAATCATAATCTTCAAAAAATTCATCAAAACATTGCTCTAAAAATTTTAGACTTAATGCATTAGGTTGTTTTTGCTCAATAAAATTTAACTTTCCATCACTAATATTTATATTTGGATACTTAGCATTTTTTAAATCATAATAGCTAATAATGTTTTTTGTTAAATCATTTTTTTCATCTCTTAATTTAATAATTTGACTAGTCAAGTTTCTATATTGGTTGTCTAAAATTACCCATTTTTTTATACTATCTTCAATATTCATAATTATTTGATTTAATAAGTTATATATAATTTTTATTATAATTTTTATTTATTAAAATTATAATAATATTTAGTATTTAACGTCTGCGTCTTGTTCCCCGTGCTCTTCTAGAACCTCTTCTTCTTGCTTTTGTATAATAACCATTTCTTCCTGTAAAACCATAACTGGCTTTTCTTTTAGCATATTCAGTAGCACCAAATAAACCGGTTGCGCCTAAAACATCCATTACATAACCACCTCTTCCTTTTCTTCCTCTTCCTGTTCTTCTTCTTCTTCTACGACCACCGGCTTGTTGTTGCTGTTGTTGTTGCTGTTGTTGTTGTTGCTGCTGCTGCTGCTGTTGTTGATGTTGTTGGCCTCCAAATATGTTAGTTTCCGTCATTCTTTTTATATTATATAAAAAGATAAAAATTTTTTGAATCTTTATATATTTGAATATTCCTAAATTATATTTTAATCTTATATTTTAATCATATTTATTTAGAAAAAGATTGTTTTTTTAACTTATTATTATATTGAATCAATAAAATTAAAACTCCTAAATGTAAAATAAAACTAGTAAATATAAAAAATAAAAAAAAACACAAATAAATATGTATTTCTTTCAAGAAATATTCTAAAATAGGGGTTAATATGTTTTGTAATTCTTTTTTAGTTTCTTCAGCTTTGAGAAAATTAATACAATAATCTGTCAATGTTTTTTTTGATACCATAATATTTTATATTAAATTTAACATTTTATATTACATTTGCGTGGAAATATAAATTCATTTTTCTAATGTTAAATATAAATTAATAAATGAATACTCAAATATATGATATTACAGAAAATTTTAATTTTAATAATTTAAAACTTGAAAATCCAGCTTTAATAAACGCAAATAATTATTTTAGCAAAATATATAATAATAATAGCAATAAAAATTTTTACATAAAACTTCCTAAATGTAAAACAAAGCATGGAATTATTAATTCCAATAATAAATGTTTTTGCGAACTTGAATTTAATAGTAATGAAAAACAGGTGGCGGAGTTTTTTGAGAATTTAGAAAATTATTGTATAAAAGAAATATATAATAATAAAGCATTATGGTTTTATGATTCTGATAATATAACAAATGATGATATTCAAGAATATATTACTCCTATTATGAGGTCATATAAGGGAGGTAAAAAGTTTTTGATTAAAACTAATATAAAACAAGATAAAATTATTATGTATGATGAAAATGAAAAGAAAATAAGTTTAGATGATTATGATGTAAATAACGAACTTATACCTTTATTAAATATAAATGGAATAAGATTTTCAAAATCAACTTTTATTATTGATATTGTTTTGGTGCAATTTATGGTATTATATCCCAGTGATAGTTTTGAGAATCAAATACTAATTAAATTAAATAAACAAGATACCAAAAATATTACAGAAACTACTAAAACTAATGAAATTAATGAAGTTAATGAAGTTAATGAAGTTAATGAAGTTAATGAAGTTAATAAAGCTAATGAAGCTAATGAAGTTAATAAAGCTAATGAAGCTAATGAAGCTAATGAAGTTAATGAAGTTAATAAAGCTAATGAAGTTAATAAAGCTAATGAAGTTAATGAAACCAATAAAGTTAATGATGTTAATGAAGTTAATGATGCTAATGAAGTTAATGAAGTTAATGAAGTTAATGAAGTTAATGAAGTTAATGAAGTTAATGAAGTTAATGATGTTAATGATGCTAATGAAGTTAATGAAGTTAATGAAACAAAAAAGGCAGAAGATGATTTAGAAAAAACTATATCAAAAACACATGATCAAGACTATTTAGGACAATCTCAAGAATTAGCAATAGACGATTCTAATAATACTGATAATAGTAATAATACTGATAATAGTAATAATAATGTAAAAAATGAAATTACACAAAATAATAATAAGGATAATTCTTTCAAATATTTAATTAATAGTTTAGAAACAATTGAATGTACTAATAATAGTTGTATTGAAGTAAATAATTTAGATACTATTGCTGAAAACTCACAACCGATTGAAATAAAAACACATGAAACAGTATATTTAGAAATATATAAAAAAGCTAAGCAAAAAGCAAAAGAAATAAGAAAAAATGCGATTGAAGCTTTTTTAGAAGCAAAAAATATTAAAACCAAATTTAATTTAAATAATATTCTTGATGATTCATCAAGCGATGAAGAAAATGAATTACTTAATGCTAATTAATATTTTATTAAATTAATTTATTAAATTAATTTATTAAATTAATTTTTAAGTTAATTATTGATCTCTCATATTATTAAAAAATAGTATTTTAAATTTATTATTTTTAATATATTTAATGTAAATGTTAATATTTAATTAATTAAATATTAATGAAAATTTTTTATTGTTTATTTTATATAAAATGCCAGCTATGAAGAATTTTACAAAAGGAGTTAAAACAGAGTACATTTTAGGAACAATTGTTTTGGTTGTAATTGGTTTCGCTTTATATAAATATTCTGAAGAAAAAAATATGTTTCAATCACCTATGACACCGGGTCCAGCTAATTTAGGATTTTCAGATATTGTTAGTGCTAGTGTACCAACCGAATCAAATTATCAAACATTTAATGGGGTTCCAAATACGACTGCTACTAGCAGTATAGTAAACAAACCAGCATCTAATCCTTCCGACTTATTACCAAGTGATATGAACAATTCATGGGCTAATTTAAATCCCGTTGGAAATCCTGATTTAAGAAATATTAATTTATTAAATCCTACACAATTAACAGGAATTAATACACAAGGTTCTAGTTTAAGAAATCCAAATTTACAATTAAGATCTGAACCTCCAAATCCAAGAACAAATACTAATTGTCCCTGGAATATTTCTACAATTGAAGCCGATCAATTTAGAAAAACATTAGAAATTGGTTCTTAATTGTGGTCGTACAAATTCAATAATATATTAAATTTCATAAATTTTATTATAAAATTTAATATTAATGGCAACATTATTTAATAATAATATATTTAATATTGTTTTAGTAATCTTTGTTATAATAGTTGCTTCTAAATTATATTTTGATAGTGATAGTTTTAATTTAAGATGCGTTATTTCAGACGTTAATGGTAATAAATATTGTGTTCGTGATAGAAATAAAATAGAATTAGCTGCGGATAGGTTAGCCCACGTAAATAATAATTTAAACAAATTAGTAAATCATTTGGCAAAAAAGTATCCAACAAAAGAAAATGTTAAAAGACTTATAAATGGTTATAATCCAAAGAAAATATATGAAACTTTACCTACTAGTGAATTTACCGCGTATAGTGAAAATAAAGGCGAAAAACTAGCCTTTTGTTTAGATACTGAGAAAAATAGCAGAGGGCGTTTAATTGATATGAATACATTGATGTATGTCGCTTTACATGAGGTTAGTCATATTGCCACTAAGTCTATTGGTCATAATGATGAATTTTGGGATAACTTTAAATTTATGATTACAGAAGCTAAAGAAATAAATATATATAATCCTATTGATTATAAAACACAACCAGCACGTTATTGTGGTATGAATATAAGCGATAACCCTTATTATGATGTTAAATAATTTGGTATAATTATTCATAAAAATTTATAAATAATGTCATAAATATTATAATTAAGGCTTGTATCTTTACTTTTTATGATATTTTTACTATAAAAATATAAATTATGATTCTTTGTATGGTCATCTAAATTAGGAAAATAACTATCACAATTAAACTCTTTCTCAATATAAGTAATTATTATTTCATTAATATTAAAAATTGTATTTTTGTTATTGTGATTAGTTAAAAATAAATTATATATTTGTTCTCCGCCAATAATCCAAACTTCATCATAATTTTTTGACTTTACAAAATCTTCCATACTTTGCAAAGTTTCAAAGGATTTCACAATATTTTTATTATTTATTTTATTAATAGTGAGAGATTTAGATAAAATCAAATTATCTCTATTGACTAATCCATTTACATTATTTAGACTTTCATATGTTTTTCGCCCCATAATAACAGCATTATTCTTAGTTCCAGTTGTTAATCTTTTAAATTTGATCATGTCTTCCTTAATATCCCATAATAACGCATTATTTTTGCCAATTCCATTATTTTTACAATAAGCTACAATAATATTTACAATCATATTTATATAAAATTATAGTCTACTATTTATATAAATGTCAAATATATTTAAGTTTTATATAAATAATAGTAATCAGTTTAATAAAGTATATTTATTTATTAAAAATAAATATTTAACAAGTCAATTAACCTTACCTACTATTCAAGAATTAAATAGTAACTATAGCAATTATTCTGTTTTCTTGAAAAGCGATGTATATCAAGAATATTTCATAGAAGATTTTAATGAAAATGATTTAATATATATAAATACATTTAACAGCCAACTTATTTTTGTCGATAATTTTATAAATAGTGACGATAGTATTGAAACAGTAAAATTAAAACTTATTCAAGCTATTAATGAAAATGCTAGTGAAAATGAAAAAATTTGTTTTGAAGAAATATATATGTATGGACTAGCACCGTCAATATTAAATAAACTTGATGTTTTCAATAATTTAACAAATAATAATAAAACCGATTTAACACGTAAAATGTTAATAAACTATTTTAAAAATATTTATGAAGGTGTTACTATTTTAAACAGTTTAGAAATTAAAGAATATTATAGTTATGATGATATAAATAATATTAAAATTACCAATATAAATCAATATATATCAATAGGTCAAAGTTTTATAAAATATTATGAAAATTTTATTGTTAATCCTTATAATTATGAAAAGAGTCTAACAAAACAATCTAGTGATTTTATTAGTATAAATAATTATAATATGTTATTTGAATACAATGTATATAATACAATATATGTATGTTTGGCAAGTAATTTTTTTAAAATAGAAAATAATAATGATGATAATGAACTATTAATCAAAATATATTTTAAAACATTATATTCAAAAAATATTGTTAATACAAAAGATTTTATTACACAAAAAACAGAATTAATAAAAAAAGCAAATGACTCATTTAATGACGAAAATTTTAAAAATAAAAATGAATTTTTTTGGTTATTAAAATCTATATATGCTGACTCCAGCAGTTTAAAATATGAAAATAACGAAATTAAATATATTAATGTAAATATTCACAGCACTATTAATTCAAATATCTCATTAGAAACAATATTTAAATTATTTAATAGCAGCGAACTATATCCATTTATTAAATATAATCCAGGTAAAAAATTAGAAAATTTGTACCGTCTTTATTGTGATAAAATTAATAATAAAAAAAAAATACCAATTCTTAGTAAAACATTAATATTAAAGTATGCCAAATTTTTAGGTAAGGCACATACAATCACATTTTATGTTAATTCTAAAGAAGAATTATTTGTAAATAATGTTAATGAATTTATAATTGAATTGGAAGATAGCGGTATTATTAATGTAAAAATCGAGTTTAAAAATATTATAAGTATTGAAAACATAAATATTTTAATAAGGAACAATGTGAATGTTATAATTAAATTTATTAAGAGTTTAATTGTTAATAATACTATTGAATTATTTGATAAATTAACTAATGCTAATATTGAAATTAACGCTATTAATTATATTTCCAATATTAATATTAAAGGAACTCTTAGTTTAAAAAATATAAGTAATTGTATAAGTTTTTTATTTAATGTTATTAAAAATGATTCCAAAGAAATAATAATGCGCTATAAACATGTATCAAATTTTAGTATAATGAACTCTGAAGAATCGTTTATAATTGAACTTATTAAACAAAAATTCACAGAAACTGAAATATTAAGCAAATTAGAAGAAAGTTATAAATTATCACACGATGAGTCTAGATCAAAATTAATAAGTGTAATAAACTCTTTAAAACTAGTTCAAAACACATTTAATTATAAAAAATTAACTATTAAAAATAATCCGGGGTTCTTAACAACATTTAAAAAAACAACTTCAAACAATCTCTCAATTATTATAGAAAATATTGATGCACTTGAATATTTAGAAAATATAAATGTATATATTGATTCTATTATTAAAATTGTATTTAATCAACTAAAAGATAGTTTATTGGAAAAAAATATTAAAAGTATGTGCAAAAAAATTATACCGAGCGAAGAAGTTGAAGAAAAAAATTTAAAAGTAGCAACAATAGATGAAGATGCCACTATAATAAAAAATGTTTCTCATTTATTAGAAAATGAAGACGAAGATGATGATGGAGTAAGTTCAATGAATAATGATTTATTAAATATATTATTAGACGATGATGAAGAGGAAAATGAAGAGGAAGAGGAAAATGAAGAGGAAAAGGAAGAGGAAAAGGAAGAGGAAGAGGAAGATGAAGAGGAAAAACAAGAGGAAAAGGAAGACATTAAAGATGAAGACGACGATGTTAGTATAACTATTCCAGATCTTACAATTTCAGATAAAAAAACAACTATAGAAGATGTCAATGAAGAAATTAAAGAAGAGGTTATTAAAGAAAAAAAAATAGCTGATTTAAAAGACGAAGAAGACACGGAAGAAGGTTTTAAAGAATTCTCAGAAAAAAGTAATCCAATATTAAAACGATTAATAAATAAAGAACCAACATTATTTAGCACCGATAAAAATAAATTTTTTACTGAATATTCTCGATTATGTCAAGCTAACATAAAAAAACAACCTGTTATATTAACGCAAGAAGAGAAAGATATTATTGATGAAAAAGATAGAAAAAATGATGGAATAAAATCATATACAGAAAGTTTTGAGTATGGAACAAAAGAAGGAAACTCTTATCACTATATATGTCCAAGATATTGGGATTTAGAAAAAAATATAAGTTTATCACAAGAAGAAGTTTTAAGTGATAAATATGGAAAAGTAATTACAAAAAAAAACAAAGATGGAACTTATGATGGAAATATAATGGAATTTACTGATCCTAAACATCATCTTGACGAAAAAGGAAATTATATAAATCATGTTCCTGGATTTTTAGATGAAAAACATAATAGAAATGGGTTTTGCTTACCTTGTTGTTTTAATAATAAATTATGGAATAAACCGCAACAACAACAACGACGTAGCAAATGTTTAGATTTAGACTATACAAATAATGATGAACAAAAGAAAGAATATTTTAATTATATTAAGGGCCCAGAAAAATTTCCACTTGATAAGAACAAATTAGGGTTTCTTCCAATAAGTATTCAAAAATTATTACAATTTGACAATTTAGATTGCGTAACAAAGCAAGCACCAAACTTATTAAAAACCAATCATAAATGTTTATTACGCTATGGTGTAGAAAATAGCAGCAATCAGTCTTTTATTGGGTGTATTGCTGAGTTATACGAATCGTTAATATTAAAAAATAAAAAATCTGTAACCATTAATGAAATGAAAAAAATTATTAAAAATAGTATAACTATTGATACTTTTATAAAGTATAATAATGGAAATCTACCCCATATTTTTATATCTAAAAATTTTAATGAAGTTATTGATACAATAACTATTACTAAGTATGAATCTAGCACATTTTATCAAAAAATTATAAAATCATCAATTGAATTAACTCCAAATCCAATTGTAGGCAATGAAAATACTGATAAAATTATTTTATTTAAAAAAATAATTAATAGTTATGAAAATTTTTTAAGATATTTAGAAAGTGATTTAACAATTGATTATACTTATTTATGGGATATTATTTGTAAAAAGAACCCTTTACTTTTTCCGGATGGATTAAATTTAATTATTTTAGATATTACTAGCGAAGATATAACAGATAATATTAAAATATTATGTCCAAAACAAAATTACAGTGATGAATTTTTAGACATACAGAAAAAAAATTTATTATTAATTAAAAAAGATGACTATTTTGAGCCTATATATTTAATAAATAATACAATTAATAATTATGATTTTAAAAGACTATTTCCTTTTACACACAATAATGAGGATAGTAGTCTTAAGAATTTTAAATTAATTTTAAATAAAATTAGAAAAGCAATAAGCATTAATTGTATTCATAAAATAGATACAAAAAAATATAATAATTCAATTTACAATTTTAAAACAAACATTTCACTAGACAATGTAATTAGTATATTAATAAAACTAAAATACGAAATTATTAATCAAATTATAGATTATAATAATAAAGTTATTGGCGTAACAATAAAGAAAGAAAGCAATACCGGTTTTTTAGAAAAAGGATTCATTCCATGTTATCCTTCGGGATTATCAAATACTTATCAAGAAATTTCATATAAACTAATAGATGAACTCACAGGTGATGATTATAATGATTATTATAATACTAAAGAATTATTAAGAAAAATATATAAATTAAGTGACCATAAAATCATATGCAAACCCGAATATAAAATACAAGAAGAAGAAGTAATAGTTGGCATTCTCACTTTAGGTAATCAATTTGTTAGATTAAGTGAGCCAGAGCAAAATAATGATGATGAATTAATAAAAATAGAGAATAAAGATTATATTTTTGTTGATAAGGAAATACAAACTAAATATTATAAAAATAATAAGGTTAATGAAGTAATAACTAATATTAAATTAGAAACACTATTTTATAATAATTTTAAAAATACTTTTAAAAAAATATTAAATATCAACATAAATAATAAAAAGAAGAATGAATTAATGCGAATAATAAATAATAATTCCATGCTATATTTAGATAAACTATCAAATATTTATGACGTATTGAAAACATTGGGAAGTAATTATATTATATTTTCAGAAAATATGAAACCTATTTTAGATAATATAAAAATGTCTTCTTGTTTTGATGATGAAACATGTCCTAATATAATTTGTAAAAAAGTAGAAGCTACTTGTTCATTATTAATACCAAAAAAAAATTTAATCAATAATGAAAATAATGAGGAATTATATTATAGTCGTTTATCTGATGAATTTGTTAGATATAATAAATTTCGAAATTTTATTTTTGAAAACAGCAACGTACATAGTTATGGTTCAGTAGAATATAATATTTTAGCAAATGAACTTTTACTATTTCAATCATCATTAACACAAGAATTTTTTAAGGACATACCACATAGTAACAAAGATAATAATTATCTTAGTACGTTTGATACATTAGGGTTTGAAAATACAGACAAACTTTTAAATTTAAAAATGTTTAAAAAAGAAAAAGGAGAAAAAATAGTAATAGAAGTTACTGGTGACAAAGATAAAGAAATTAGCACACAAACTAAAATGTTTCAAGAAGACCCCACACAATTTAAACCAATTGATGAATTGAAAAAATATAGTGAAGATGATGAAATAATGGAAGATGAACTTACTCCTGAAGATGAAGAAATAGAATTAGATAAAAACATAGCATTATTAACTGATTATATGGATAAAAACCATTATTGTGTTTTTTATAAAAATATAATAACCGAAGATTTTAGAAAAAATTTTAACACTACAATACATCAATTAAAATATTCATTAGATGATAAAATTTGTTCTTTTCAATTAATTTTAATAATAATGAAATATTATAATAACCAACAGCATATTAATTTGACTATTGAAAATTTGAAAAAGAAACTTATTAGTTTATATCAAAATAATAGTAATTTTGATTCATTATGTGTTATTTTATTTAAAAATAACAAAAAAATGATTCTTGA
>Ga0114979_10000878_pt1 | contig 19983 bp, 17 predicted proteins | sample S_140625_EF_Meta_FD_87315 | JGI IMG/M metagenome (GOLD analysis project Ga0114979, IMG submission 87315) | Freshwater microbial communities from Lake Simoncouche, Canada to study carbon cycling - S_140625_EF_MetaG | ecosystem: Environmental > Aquatic > Freshwater > Lake | place: Lake...
CATTTCACTAGCCCAATTCGTCGCTATCCTGATTTGTTGACTCATCGAGTGATTAAGTCGATTCTGCAGAAAAAGCCATATGTACCAGTCTTGCCGCCTAAGGTGCCACTCAACCTGACACTTCCCCGCAAGGGAAAGGGGCGTGAAAATGCAGTCAACGCTAAAAAATCACAAAGTGATGCTAAGGCTGGGCCTGCTAAGGGAGTCAGGCTCCCCAAAGGCGCTAATGCAGCCTTACCAATTTGGGGTCAGTTAGGCGTTCATTGTTCTTCGAATGAGCGTCGTGCCGATGAGGCATCGCGTGATGTGGAAGCATGGCTTAAGTGTTATTACATGCGAGATCATTTAGGACAAGAATATTCGGGAACGGTTACTGGTGTAGCGAACTTTGGATTATTTATTCAGCTAGAGAACTTATTTGTTGAAGGCATGGTGCACGTCACTGAGTTGGGCGGTGATTATTTCCAGTATGATGAAGCTCGACAAGAATTACGTGGAGAACGCACTGGTATTCGCTATCGCTTGGGGGATCGTTTACATGTATTAGTAAGCAGGGTGGATCTTGATGCACGTAAAATTGAATTTAGTCTAGTCAAAGCCGTGGGCGTAGAACCGGGAAGCGCAAATAATCGGCGACAATTAATCTTGGCAAGTGATACTGGAAGGCCCAATAAGAAGGCTGCTTCTAAAAGAAGTAGACCTGCCAATAAGGCGCCACAAAAGCCAGGTGGTATTAATGTCAATGCCGCTAAATCGGCAGGAACCTTAGGCGCTACTCAATCCAAAAGTAAGGCTAGTCGTAAAAATGGTAAAGCCAATAAACAAGGTAGAGTGGTCGGTAAGCCTGCAGGCTCAAAGCCCCCTGTTCGCACTACCAAAGCCCGGCGCAAATAAAGAATTGAATCGATAAATAATGAAACAAATATTAGTAGGTTTTCATGCGGTACAAGCGCGCTTGAGGGTTGATCCAGATAGTCTGAAGTCAGTCTATTTTGATCCTAGTCGTCGCGATCGACGCATGGGTGATTTTTTAAAGCAGGCAGAAGAGGCTTTAGGAGAAAGACTCCATGCGGCAGATGCAGAACGTTTACATAAATTAGCAGGGCACGATCGTCATCAAGGTGTAGTGGCCCTAGCTGAAAAAATGACAATCGCACGAACCATTACCGAGGTAATCGAAGATGTCGAAGAGGCTAAGAAAAAGCCATTATTTCTAGTGCTAGATGGGGTGACCGATCCCCATAACTTTGGTGCCTGTTTGCGTGTGGCTGATGGTGCCGGCGTAGATGCGGTAGTCATCCCTAAAGATCGGTCTGCCTCAATTAACGCAACGGTCAGCAAGGTTTCTAGTGGTGCTTCAGAGGTGATTCCCGTAATTACTGTCACTAATCTCGTCCGTAGTATGAAAGAAATGCAAGAAGCAGGTGTTTGGTTGATTGGTACCGATGATGAAGCTGATAAATCAATCTATGACATTGATTTATCCGGCTCAATAGGTATTGTGATGGGCGCAGAGGGCGAAGGAATGCGTCGACTAACCCGTGAAAACTGTGATGAGTTAGTCCGCATTCCAATGCAAGGTGTAGTCGAAAGTTTGAATGTTTCAGTTGCAAGTGGCGTATGCTTGTATGAGGCGCTGAGACAACGCTTATTGAAGGCTGCTAAGTAAAGAGCTAAGTAGAAGCCATCTGGCTATATGAGTTCTGAAAGGGGCATGATATGAAATGCAATATTGGACACACTGATCGCGTCTTGCGTATGACTGTTGGCGTAACTTTGATGGGTTTAGCTGGTTTCGGTATCGTTGGTGCCTGGGGCTGGATTGGAATTATCCCCTTAGCAACCGGTATGTTGGGAAACTGTCCGGCTTACGATCTAATGGGTTTCAACACAGTCAAGAAGTAATTTACTGCTAGAGGCCTTGCCACATTTACTGTGCAAGTAGGGCTTCTAGTTTTTCAGTATCGATACAGAAATTCCGAATACCTTCAGCTAACTTTTCTGTAGCCATTGCATCATTATTGAGTTGTAAGCGAAAGCTCGATTCATCTAGCTTCAGTGCTTCTATCTTGACGGCTTGAGCGCGATCCAATTTTTTATCGACAATAGCATTGCTGTTTTGCAGTTCTGCTAATAGCTCAGGACTAATCGTCAATAAATCACAACCTGCCAGCTCTAATATCTGACTGGTATTGCGAAAGCTAGCACCCATAATTTCAGTAGTGATGCCATATTGCTTGTAATAGTGAAATATTTTCTTCACTGAAGTCACGCCAGGATCATTGGCGCCCCCATTATTAGCATCACTCCAATTAGCGCCTAATTTATTTTTGTACCAATCCGTAATTCTTCCCACAAAGGGTGAGATTAGTTTTGCATTAGCAGCACCACATGCTGCTGCCTGGACTAAGGAGAAGAGTAGGGTCATATTGCAATGGATACCCTCAGCCTCCAGCTGTTTAGCTGCAGCAATTCCTTCCCAGGTGCCGGCCAGCTTAATCAATATGCGCTTGCGGTCAATGTTATGGGATTCATAAAGGGTAATCAGGTGTTTCGCTTTAGCAACTGTAGCCTGGGTATCAAAAGAAAGTCTTGCATCGACTTCGGTCGAGACTCGCCCTGGAACGATTTTGAGTATTTCTAGGCCAAAGGCGACCAATATGTAGTCCACCAAATCGCTAGGTTTCATACCCGGATGTGCAGCCTTTACCGTTTGAACCAGCGATTGGTAATTACTCTGTTGTGCAGCTTTTAGGATTAAGGAAGGATTCGTAGTGGCATCTTGAGGGGCAAATTCTTTCATGCGCTCAAAATCACCCGTGTCTGCGACAACGGTGGTGAGGTTTTTAAGTTGATTTAATGCTGAAGTGGCGCTATTCATGGGGATATAGGTGTTCTAAATGACTGTCTCTTAATTATCATATGATAGATGCATTAATTAATCTGTTCCAGTAAAGGCATTGTTCAAGACCATGAATCAGGATCAATTGAAGCAAATGGTAGGTGAAGCGGCAAGAGATGAAGTCTTAAAGCTTCCGGCGGGACAAGTTTTGGGGGTTGGCACAGGCTCAACAGCCAATTACTTTATTGATGCCTTAGCTCCTCATAAGGACCATTTTTCTGGGGCTGTTTCTAGTTCAAATGCTACAACTGAGCGCTTACTAAAGCATGGATTTATGGTTCTCAATCCAAACGATGTACTTAGTCTTCCTGCGTATGTTGATGGGGCCGATGAAATTAATCCCGCAGGACATATGATTAAAGGTGGTGGTGGAGCACTGACGCGCGAAAAAATTATTGCCTCAATGGCGAAACAGTTTATTTGTATTTGCGATTCGTCAAAGCAAGTTCCTGTTTTAGGTGGCTTTGCTTTACCAGTTGAAATTATTCCCCTTGCCCAAGGCGAAGTGACAAGACAACTCCAAAAGCTTGGGGGACAGGTCAGCTTACGCTTAGCAAAAACGACTCGATCTGATTTAGGGCAAACACCAAGCGAGCCTTTTGTTACCGATAATGGCGGCTGGATTCTAGAAGTAGCAGGTCTAAAAATTACCGATCCTGTGAAGATGGAATCCCTCATCAATCAAATCGCTGGCGTCATTACGGTAGGTCTTTTTGCAAAAGAAAAAGCCAATGTATTACTGGTTAGTCATGAAGCGGGAGTTGAGCGGATTGTATTTTAGGGTGTAAAAAAACCCGACGGGGTTTCCCCATCGGGTTTGATTGCCATGGTTTACATGACCTAGGCGAACAGAAGGGTAAATGTTCCGCTGCCTTGAAACGCACAGATGCGTTTATCTAAAATGGCTTTCGCCAATGTGACCAACACCATATCTGTTAGGTCACAAGTTCATGCTATGCCTTCAATTTAAGAGTGTCAACAGCAGATGAAAGTATTTTTTTCAATCAAGCTATGCTGCGAAGTATTATTGTGTTGCAGCAATTATTCCGCTGGCGGTACATAGCCTTCAGCCATATCGGCACCACCTTCAAAGAAATATTTTTCTACTTGTTTGAGGAGATATTGACGGGCCCTTGGATCAGCCATATTCAGGCGATTTTCATTAATCAGCATTGTCTGATGCTTTAGCCAAGCCGCCCATGCTTCCTTGGAGACTTGATTCCAAATCTTTTTGCCTAGATCTCCGGGTAGAGGGGCGAAATCCATTCCCTCTGCCTCTTTATTGAGCTTGATACATTGAACCATGCGTGCCATCTGTAATACCTTTCTTTATAAATCTTTAGTTAAAACCATGGACTTACGATCCCAGTTATAAATTTGTTTGCGCTCTTCAGGTAAGTCATCTACTGTAGCGCGTTTGAAGCCACGCTTTAAGAACCAATGCTCGGTTCGGGTGGTAAGAACAAATAATTTCTTGATACCTTCTTGCTTGGCTCGCATCTCAATACGCTTCAGAAGGCGCTCTCCATCCCCAGCGCCTTGAACCTCAGAATCGACAGCAAGGCAGGCTAATTCTCCAACACCGCCAGGGAAAGGGAAGAGGGCTGCGCATCCAAACAGGACGCGATCATGCTCAATCACTGAGAAGCGTTGAATATCACGCTCTATCACGTCTTGTCCGCGTGCAGCCAAAATACCTTCTTCTTCTAGAGGCATTGTCAGTTGCAAAATACCACCAACGTCATCTTGATTGGCTTCGCGTAAGTTTTCAATATCAGATGAAGCCAGCATCATGCCAATACCATCATGAGTAAAGAGCTCTTCAAGTAATGCGCCATCCCGATTGCATGGCAAGAAGTGCACACGGCTTACTCCAGCACGAATCGCCCGTCCTGAAATATTGAGCAAACTCTTCATACCCATTTCGAGCTCTTTATTTTCGGTGACGTAGTCTTGTAGCTGAGGAAGTGATAGCTCAGTAATGATGTCGCCATCTACATCTTTGAGGCCAGAATACGGGCTTAAAAAGATCAGCTTATCGGCTTTTAATGCCACAGCAGTAGAGGCAGCAACATCCTCGTAAGCTAGATTAAATGCTTGCCCTGTTGGTGAGAACCCCAGAGGCGTTAACAGAACAATTTTGTTACTGTCTAATGACTGCTTAATTGAAATAGAGTCGACTTTGCGAACCAAGCCAGTATGGATATAGTCAATGCCCTCAACTACGCCAACTGGCATTGCAGTAATGAAGTTACCTGAGATAACGGAGATGCGAGAGCCTGCCATAGGCGTATTTGGAAGTCCACGACTAAAGGCTGCCTCGATATCTAAGCGAAGTTCGCCTGCGGCCTCTTTGACACATTCAAGAGCGGCAGCATCAGTAATGCGGTAGCTGTGCATTGCACTTTTACCAAACTTACTTTTAATTTTGCGCAACATCAATTGCTCTTCAATTTGTGGTCGAATACCATGAACCAAAACGATGCGCATCCCCATGGCATGCAACATGGCAATATCTTCAATCAGATTTTCAAGACCTATTTCTTGAGCTAGTTCCCCAGCAAAGGCGATGACAAAGGTCTTTTCCCTAAAGCTGTGTATATAAGGTGCAACATCGCGTAACCATCCCACAAAAGGGAAGTTGGAGGTAGATTCTTGGGCATCTGAGGCCTGGTTTGGAGCATTTGTCGACATAGTGAGAAAATTATAGGGTGCAAGAGCCCATAAACCAACAAAAACCCAAAGCAATCCCAAAGCCTGTGCCTGCTTCCAACACCTTACGTAAGCTAGAAATCCGCTTTCCTGAGGAATTGCCTGTCTCAAGTCAGCGTCAAGTCATACAGAAAGCTTTGCAATCCCACCAGGTAGTGATTGTCTGTGGTGAGACTGGCTCGGGCAAGACGACTCAGTTGCCAAAGATTTGCCTTGAATTGGGAAGGGGCACCATCAATGGCGGAAAGTTGATTGGCCATACTCAGCCTCGCCGTATAGCAGCGACTGCAACTGCTAAAAGAATCGCCCATGAGTTGGGTTCACCCATTGGACAAGACGTGGGTTATCAAGTGCGCTTTGCCGATAAAACTAGCCCAGGGGCATCAATCAAATTGATGACGGACGGTATTTTATTGGCCGAGACTCAGCGTGACCCTCAGTTACGTGCCTATGACACTCTGATCATCGATGAAGCCCATGAGCGCAGTCTAAATATTGATTTTCTACTAGGCTATCTTCGTCAACTGTTACCAAAGAGGCCAGACCTAAAGCTCATCATTACATCTGCAACGATTGATGCAAAACGTTTTGCCGAGCATTTTGTAATCGATGGCAAATTGGCACCAGTCGTGGAGGTCAGTGGCCGCTTGTTTCCGGTTGAGCAGCGTTATGCCCCTTTAGAGCCTGACGCTAAATCTGACGGGAAAAAAGAATCCAAAATTATTAAAGAAATCCCAGATGCCGTTGCTGAAGAAATTGCAAATGTCTGGCGTGAAGGGGCTTCGGGTGCTGGCGACGTCTTAGTCTTTTTGCCAGGCGAGCGCGAAATTCGAGATTGCGCAGAAGTCTTACGTAAGGATCATGTTTTACAACAGCGATTTCACCCAGAAATACTCTCCTTATTTGCGCGCCAATCAGTAGCTGAACAAGAGCGAGTATTTAGTGCTGGTAATGGGCGTCGCATTATTTTGACTACGAACGTTGCTGAAACTTCTTTAACTGTTCCTAATATTCGCTATGTGATTGATAGTGGTTTAGCTAGAGTAAAACGCTATTCTTATCGTAATAAAGTGGAGCAGTTGCAGATAGAGCCGATTTCTCAAGCTGCCGCTAATCAAAGGGCGGGGCGATGTGGGCGGGTATCAGACGGTATCTGTATTCGTTTGTATAGTGAACAGGACTATCAAGGCCGTCCGAAGTTTACGGATCCAGAAATTTTACGTAGCTCATTGGCAGCAGTTCTACTTCGAATGAGTGCCTTACGTTTACCTCGGATTCAGCATTTTCCTTTCATCGATAAACCATTCGGAAGGGCTATCGCAGATGGCGTGCAGTTATTAGACGAGCTTGGTGCAATTGAGTTTGATGAGAGTCTTGATAGTGATAATAAAGATATCAATCAGAGTTTTAAATTAACGACGATAGGTCAGCAGTTAGCTGATTTACCCCTTGACCCACGCATTGGTAGGATGCTGTTAGCTGCCAAAGAACAGAATGCGATTAAAGAAGTCGCCATTATTGCTTCAGCTTTATCAACGCAAGACCCTCGAGAGCGCCCCTTAGATCAAGCTGGTGCAGCAGATCAAGCGCATTTGCAGTTTGCCGATGAACGTTCCGAATTTTTGAGCTTTGTAAAACTGTGGAATTGGTATCAGGACGCTTTACAACACAAGCATAGTAATCGCCAATTAGAAAATCTTTGTCGTAGTAAATTTTTATCGCCTAGGCGATTACGTGAGTGGCGTGATGTTCATGGCCAACTTCATACGATGCTGGGAGAAAAAGGCTGGAAAGAAAATAGCTTACCAGCCACTTATGAGCAGGTCCACGTATCCTTGCTAACAGGCTTATTGGGTTATGTCGCCAAAAAAGAAGAGGATGAAAAATCACAAGAGCGCGGTAGCAAAATCGGCGCTTATGTTGGTGCGCGTGGTATCCGACCTTTCATATGGCCTGGATCAACCCTTGGTAAAAAAGCGGGCGCCTGGATTCTGGCTGGAGAGTTGCAAGAAACCTCCCGTATGTATGCTCGCACGATAGCGAAAATAGAGCCACAGTGGGTAGAGCGCGTTGCAGTGCATCGCCTCATTAAATCTTTAAGTGACCCTTTTTGGGATAACCGCCAAGGTGAGGTGATGGCTTTTGAACGTGGCACCCTCTATGGCCTACCGATTTACCATGGGCGCAAAGTTCGTTATGAGCCCCATAGCCCTATAGAAGCTAGAGAGCTGTTTATTCGGCAGGCTTTGGTTGAGGAGGCAATGTTTGGGCGTATGGACTCCCCAGCACTGCAGAGAGAAACTGAGGCTGATGCCAAGAAAAAGTACCCTAATCTGTTTGGATTCTTTTGGCATAACCGCCGCTTGATTCGGGAAATAGAAGCACTTGAACATCGCTCTCGCCGACCTGATGTTTTAGTAGATGATGATTTACTCTTTGCTTTTTATGACTCTCGCATTCCGCAGTCAGTCTGTAGTCGAGAGCAACTGTTGATATGGTTAAAAAAAGTTCCTGAGGAGGATTCTCAGTTATGCCTGGCTAAAGCGGACTTAATGCGCCATGAAGCCGCTGGGATTACGGTAGATCGTTATCCCAAAAAGATGTTGGTTGGTGGATCTGAACTAAGTCTGACATACCATTTTGAGCCTGGCAGCCCAAAGGATGGAGTCACTTTAGTGGTTCCATTAACGCAACTCAACCAAGTGGATGGGCGTCGTTGTGAATGGCTAGTGCCTGGGATGTGCGAAGAAAAAGTCTTATTACTATTAAAAACACTCCCACAAAAACTGAGGCGTCACTGCGTACCACTGCCGGACTACGCAAAATCATTTTTGGAGCGTAAGTTAGAGCGAAAGCAATTTGGCACTGGTGACTTTTTAGAAGATTTGATGGCTGATGTGCGTCAAGAGCGTGGTTTAGAAATTAAACGCACCGACTTTAGGCCTGAAGCGCTACCGTTGCATTGCTCAATGAACTTTAGGTTGATTGATGAGCATGGGCGTCAATTAGAGGTAGAGCGTAATTTAGCGCGCCTACGTTCTGAGTATGGCGAATCGGCCCGCAGTGCTTTTCAGGCCATCGCTCAAGAGACCGCCCAGACTGAACTCGGTATTGAGGCTATTCAAACCAAGAAGGAGACTACCCGTAAGGTAGAGCAGAGTGGTTATCAAGCTTGGGAATTTGGTGAACTGCCAGAAACGCTTGAAATTCAGAAGGGCAATCAAACGCTCTTTGGCTATCCAGCCTTAGTCGATCGGAATGATTTTGTAGATCTAGAGGTATTTGATGATTTGCAAGAAGCCCGCAAACAGCATTGGCAAGGATTGCGACGCTTATTTACTCTGGCCAATAAAGAAACGCTTAAGTCCTTGCAAAAGCAATTGCCTGGATTGCGTGACTTAGGCTTGTTGTTTATTAATATCGGATCAGTAGAGGGACTCGTAGAGCAGATTCTGAATTTGGCAGTTGAGCGAGCATTGATGTCTGATGACCTGCCTGTGACAGCAGAGCAATTTAAGCAGCGTTTACAAGCAGGCAAGCCCAGACTAGCTTTAATAGCTCAAGAAATTAGCAAACATGCATTAGCTGCGCTCCAAGCAAATGCCGATTTACAAAAAAAACTGGCACAAGCAAAAGCAGCTTCACCGAGTGCTTACGGAGATATTCAAGCTCAACTACAGGCATTGATTTTTCCAAAATTTGTATCTGAGATTCCCTATGGTCAGCTGGTTCATTTGCCGCGATATCTCAAGGCAGTTGCCCTGAGGATTGATAAATTGCGCTCAAACCCTAGTCGTGATGCGCAATGTCAAAAAGATTGGGAGTCAGTAGCTAGGCCTTGGCAAAAGTTGCTCCAGGGCAATAAGGGAGCGGGCTCATATGCCTTATTTGAGGATCAGGGTTTACGGGATTTTCGTTGGCAGTTAGAGGAGCTAAGGGTTGCGCTCTACGCCCAAGAACTCAAAACCCCGACCCCCATGTCCCTAAAGCGCCTAGAAAAGGTTTTAGCAAGCTTGCACTAGGTCAAATCCTCGCGTCTTAGAAGGTCTTTTTTTAGCCTTTGATTGCTTACAATATAGCAATGTATACATTTGTCACTCTTCTAAGATTTCGCATTCTTGCGCTATCTGGGCTTTTATTGATTGTTCTTAGCCCTCTCGCATTCGCGCTACCAAGTGCCTCAGCTGAACCCAAATTAGCTGTCATTCTCAATTCAGGTGATGCATCTGTTAGCTTGATTGATATGCCAACACGCAAAGTGGTAAAAACGCTAGCCGTTGGCAAGGAGCCTCATCACTTAATGATGACACCTGATGAGAAGACATTATTGATTGCCAATGCTGTTGGTAATGATGTGGTCTTAATGAACCCAACGACTGGTGAGCTCACAGGTAGGATCCCAAACATTATCGATCCATATCAAATCGGTTATTCGCCAAACCACAAATGGTTTGTGGCCAACGGCAATCGTTTAGATCGTGTAGATATTTATGCTGCTGATGGCGCAAATCTGAAGTTAGCAAAGACTGTAAAGTTAGCAAAGACACCAAGTCATATTGCTTTTACAGCGGATAGCAAAATTGCCTTTATTACTCTGCAAGACTCTAATGAGTTGGCTGCGATTGATTTAGATACTCAAAATGTACTTTGGAAAATGCCTACTGCTAAGGTTCCTGCCGGCTTATGGATGACTCCAGGAGATCAGTATTTATTGCTTGGCGCTACCGGTGAAGACAATGTACAAGTCATTGACTGGAAAAACCGCAAGGAAGTAAAGCGCATTATTACTGGTAAAGGTGCCCACAATTTTCGACCCCTCGGCGATAAAAAACACGTCTTTGTAACCAATCGCATTGCCTCTTCTATTAGTATGATTAATATGCAGACCTTAGAGAAGGTGGGAGATATTACCGGCTTACCTGCAGGTCCAGACGATATGGAAATTACACCTGATGGCAAGACGCTATGGGTAACCCTCCGGTTCTCAAAAAAGGTGGGGGTGATTGATATCCCATCGATGAAGTTAATGACAGTCATTCCGGTTGGAAAGTCTCCCCATGGTGTTTTCTTCTATCCAAGAGCTGCGTGGGAATAGGATGTTAAGGCAGCAAACGCGGTTAAGCTATCTTTCAAGAGGCATTACAGCTGCGTTTTTAATCGGCTGTTGTTCATTTCAGGTAAGCGCTCAGCCCCAGAGCTGCAATAAGACGGTTTACCTCTCTTTTGATACAGGAAATATGTCTGTCGCAGAAAAGGTGGCAGAGATATTGAAGCGCCAAGATGTCAAAGCGACTTTTTTTCTTTCCAATGAGAAAACATTTCGGGGCGACTTCGCGCTAGACGATTCTTGGCAGGCCTACTGGCAAGCAAGAGTTCGCGAAGGCCATCGCTTTGGTAGCCATACCTATGATCATGTTTATTTTATTAAAGATGGACCTAAGGGTGAGGTATTCGAAAAACCCCAATTTGGACCGAAGGCTGGAATGACTTTGCTCTATAACGAAGCAACTATGTGTAAAGAAATTCGGCGAGTTGATCAGCGCTTTATAGAATTGACTGGTGAGTCTATAGAAAAGATTTGGCGCGCACCTGGAGGGAAAACGTCTCCTACCCTGATTAGGATGGGGGATATGTGTGGATTTGAACATATCGGATGGGCGGGGGCTGGTTTTTTAGGTGATGAGTTAGATTCTGATAAACACCCTAACGCGAAGTTATTGGCAAAAGCGAGTAAAAGTATTGCCGATGGTGATATCACCATGGCTCACCTTGGGATCTGGTCTAGAAAAGATCCTTGGGCACCCGCGGTACTGGAGCAATTGATTATCAATCTCAAAAATCGTGGTTTTTGTTTTGGGCTGTTACCCAAATCTCATTCAAATAAGTCAAAATAAGCCATGGATTTTAGTTTGATCACCACTTCAATTTCGAATGCTTATGGCAGCGTTCAGGAATGGATTTTTGCGAATATTGTAGGACCCTTACTCTATCAATTCGATCTCATGTCTCTAGCAGAAGATGCATTTGATGGGATTGACTGGTTTCTATTTGGCTGTATGCAAGTTTTATTAATCGTATTTGTTTTAAGAGTATGGGAACGCTTGAAGCCAGCAGAGACGCAAGAACATTTTTCAAAATCTAGTAGGGCAGATATCGTCTACTCCTTGTTTCATCGCTTAGGAATTTTTCACGGCATACTATTCATAGCTTTATCAGGATTTTTCTTTGAAATTGATTCTGTTTTGCATGATTTTCGCTTTGAACGTCTCAATGTAGAATCTTGGTGGCCTGGTGTCAGTTCGATTCCTCTGGTGAGCTTTTTCATCTATTTGGTTGTATTAGATGCTGTAGATTATTTGTACCACCGTGCTTCACATACTTTTAATTGGTGGTGGCAATTGCACACATTGCATCACAGTCAAACTGTCATGACTGCATGGACTGATAATCGTAATCATCTATTAGATGACATCATGCGTGCATTAACTCTATCTTTAGTGGCTTTATTTATCGGTGTACCTCCAGGTCAATTTGTACTCTTAGTAGCTTTAAGCCAATTGATAGAGAGCTGGCAGCATGCTAACCTCAAATTAGACTTAGGTAGCGCTCGCTATTTCTTGATTTCACCGATGTATCATCGCATGCATCATGCTGTAGGCTATGGACATGAAGCTAAGGGCAAACCTGGTGTCTTAGGCGGATGTAATTTCGGTGTTTTGTTTCCTTGGTGGGATATGTTGTTCAACACAGCTATTTTTCCGGATAAGGTTTATCCCACAGGCGTGCGAAACTTAACGGTATCGCAAAATATCCTGACTCAGCAATGGCAGGGATTAGTTCATGCAGTGAAAGCATTATTACCAAAGTAGGTATGCAGCTTTGCATGCATAAGGAATCGTATGATTGGTTTACAGCAAGTATTGAAGTCTTTTGGCTTCGCTCTAGTCGGCACCATGCATCCTCGAATGCTGTGGCTCAGTATGCGTCCTTTTTTAATCGTGTCAGTCCTCTGGGGTTGCCTGATTTGGTTGACATGGACTCCAGCCTTAGAGCTCCTTAGTATCTTCTTAACCACATCCATATTTACCAGTTGGATTCAAGACGGCTTAATTTGGGCTGGATTTGAAAATGCGCGAGCATGGATTGCTCCATTATTTTTTGTCATGCTGATTATTCCGCTCATCACGATTAGCTTGCTAGTATTTATTGCTTTTTCGACTGTCCCATCAATTGTGAATACTGTGGCTAAGCAGGCCGCTTATCAAGATCTTATTTACAAAAGAGGTGGTGGCTTATTTGGCAGCCTGGTTTATACACTGTGGTCCGCACTGATTTGTTTGGCTCTCGTGTTGTTGACTTTGCCGGTATGGTGGGTTCCCCCTTTAGTGGCAGTATTGCCCCCATTATTGTGGGGTTGGTTGACGATGCGCTTAATGTCCTATGACGTACTTGCTAATCATGCTAGCTCTGAAGAGCGTGATGTATTACTGGAAAAATATCGCTGGCCGCTACTGACAATGGGTATTGTGTCAGGCATGCTTGGGGCCGTTCCTACTTTCTTTTGGGCAACTTCGGCATTGGCTCTGATTTTATTTCCGATTGTGAGTTTTGTAGCGCTTTGGATTTACTCTCTAATTTTTGTATTTGCGGCTTTGTGGTTTAGCCATTTTTTATTAGATGCTCTAAAGGAGCTCAGACAAGAAGAATTGGCAAAATCACTCACTATAGAAAGTCGCGTAGTTGATATGGAGCTTCCGTACGATGGTTGATGCATTAAAAAAAGTGGTCATTGATGAACCAGCAAAAACATCTCGCCGCTTTGGTCTGATTGTGATTGGTGATGAGATTCTGTCAGGGCGCCGTCAGGATAAACATATGAGTAAGCTCATTGAGTTGCTCAATGAGCGGGGCCTTAGTTTGTCTTGGGCAAAATATGTTGCCGATGATCCCGATCAAATTACAGCCACTCTTAAAGCAAGCTTTGCCAGTGGCGATGTTGTTTTTAGTACCGGGGGAATTGGGGCAACACCAGATGACCATACGCGTCAATGCGCAGCACTTGCATTAGGAACCAAAACACAATTACATCCAACTGCAAGAGAGTTAATTGCAGGTCGCATTCAATCAACGGCAGAAGGCGATCCGATTAAGGCCGATATCAACACGCCTGAGAATCAGCATCGTTTTAAGATGGGCGAGTTTCCGATTGGAAGCGAAATTATTCCTAATCCATACAACCAAATTCCGGGTTTTCGGATTCAAGAGCATCACTTTGTGCCAGGCTTTCCGGTAATGGCAGCCCCGATGATGGCATGGAGCCTTGATACTTATTACAAAGACCTTTTTCATCAGGAAAACTGGTCTGAACAAAGCTTCATTGTCCCCAAGGGAATTGAATCGACTCTCACCCCTTTAATGGAGCGAATAGAGGCCAACTTTCCAGGAGTAAAGGTCTTTAGCCTGCCTTCAGTGGGCGATGCCTCAAAGGGCGGGGTTTATGCTGAGCGCCATATTGAATTGGGTATTAAAGGTAATGCGAATTTACTGGAAAGCGCCTGGTCTGCTTTGCGTACTGGTACCCAAGAGTTGGGCTATGAAATACACGATATTAGCTAGTTCATATTTGCACTTTTTTGGTGCAAATAGATGTTTTATTCGCTATATCACAGGTATTTGAGCACTTAAACAGTGCAATAATGGCTGTTCTCACTTGTTTACTTCAGTAAATTACATACATCCATTAGGCATGTTTGGTGCCTGGAATGAACAAGGGTGTATGCCTTAAGTTTGAATTCCGAATTTAGTTAATAGAGGAGATTTGCATGACGAAGACCGTCGCTGATGTGATGAAGTTAGTAAAAGAGAAGGAATGTACTTTCGTAGACTTCCGCTTTGTGGATACAAAGGGTAAAGAACAACACACTACAGTACCTATTTCCGCCTTTGACGAAGATAAGTTTGAGAGCGGTCATGCATTTGACGGTTCCTCTATTGCTGGCTGGAAGGGAATTGAAGCATCCGATATGTTGCTTAAACCAGATCCAACAGCTGCATACATTGATCCATTTTATGAAGAGCCAACATTGGTGTTGACTTGTGATGTGATTGAGCCTGCTGACGGCAAAGGTTATGACCGTGATCCACGCTCTATTGGAAAACGTGCAGAGGCCTATTTGAAGAGCACTGGTCTGGGTGACGCTGCTTACTTTGGTCCAGAGCCAGAGTTCTTCATTTTTGATGGCGTTCGCTGGGGTGCTGACATGCAGGGTTGCTTCGTGAAGATAGATTCTGAAGAAGCGCCATGGTCTTCATCAAAAGTAATCGAAGGCGGTAATACTGGTCACCGTCCAGGTAAGAAGGGCGGTTATTTCCCAGTTGCTCCAGTAGATACATTCCAAGATATGCGTTCTGAAATGTGTTTGATCCTTGAATCATTGGGTATTCCAGTTGAAGTCCATCATCATGAAGTTGCTGGTCAAGGTCAGAACGAATTAGGCACCAAGTTCAGCACATTAGTACAGCGTGCTGACTGGACTATTTGGCAGAAATACGTTGTACAAAACGTTGCACATGCTTATGGCAAGACTGCAACCTTTATGCCTAAGCCAGTTGTAGGTGATAACGGATCTGGTATGCACGTTCATCAATCTGTTTGGAAAAATGGCGAGAACTTATTTGCCGGCAATGGTTATGCTGGTTTGTCAGAGTTCGCTCTGTTCTACATTGGCGGCATTATTAAGCATGCTAAAGCGTTGAATGCGATCACCAATCCAGGCACAAACTCATACAAGCGTTTGGTCCCAGGTTTTGAGGCTCCAGTGAAGTTGGCTTATTCAGCACGTAACCGCTCTGCTTCGATTCGTATTCCACACGTTTCTAGTCCTAAGGGTCGTCGGATTGAGACTCGTTTCCCAGACCCATTGGCCAACCCATACTTAGCATTCTCGGCACTCTTGATGGCTGGTTTGGATGGCGTGCAGAACAAGATTCATCCAGGCGAAGCTGCTGATAAGAACTTGTATGACTTGCCGCCTGAAGAAGATGCAAAGATCCCAACCGTTTGTGCAAGCCTAGAAGAAGCATTGGCTGCCCTGGAGAAAGATCATGAGTTCTTGACTCGCGGTGGTGTATTTACAGAGTCTATGCTTGATGCCTATATCAATTTGAAGATGGAAGATGTCACACGTTTCCGTATGACAACCCATCCAATCGAATTTGATATGTACTACTCCCTGTAAGCGAAGGAGAGAACTTGAGCGCAGGTCTGTTGCGCAATTCGTTCAAGGGAGCAGCTTCGGCTGCTCCTTTTTTTCCGACATTGCTTGATCAGATGCCAAATGCCATTGTGGTATTTGAGGCAGAGGGCTATCAATTGGTTTATGTGAATCCAGCTGCAGAGGCTGCCTTGGATCTCTCACGTAAATCACTTGAGGGTCAATCCCTGCATGATTTATTTGGTGATAATAACGCTTTAAATTCCATGGTTGAGGAGGTTAGGCTTGGCCATGCTGCGGCCCAACGTCAAGAAATGGTGCTGCATTCATTACCCGGCAGTATTCATCAGGACTCTATACCGGCACATGTGGTGATAGCCCCATTAGAGGATCCTTCGCTTCTCATGATGGAATGGTTTCCGATTGATCAGCAGTTAAGAAGTGAGCGCGATGAGCGTGTTACGCAGCAAGTAGAGGCAAATAAACAGTTAATGCGTAATTTAGCGCATGAAATTAAAAATCCCCTAGGCGGAATTCGTGGGGCTGCTCAATTATTAGAGTTTGAGTTGCCTGAGAAAGGTTTGCGTGAATATACGCAAGTCATTATTAAAGAGTCTGATCGTTTACAGACTTTGGTAGATCGTTTACTGGCCCCACATCGCAAAGCTCATGTGATGGAATCCTTTAATCTGCATGAGGCTTTGGAGCGTGTGCGTAGTTTGGTGTTGGCTGAATTCCCTAAGGGTCTGCGAATTATTCGGAACTATGACACCAGCTTGCCAGATATTTTAGGTGATCGCGAACAACTCATTCAGGCGGTACTCAATATTGTGCATAACGCTGCACAAGCACTTTCTGAAGAGATTCGCTTGGGTGCTGCACAAATCGAACTCAAAACCCGTATCGCAAGATCGGTCACGATATCAAAACAGCGTTACAAACTCGCTTTGGATCTTCACGTGATTGATAACGGCCCTGGTATCCCAGAGGATATTAGCGAACGCATTTTCTTTCCATTAGTTTCTGGTAGGGAAGGTGGTAGTGGCCTGGGTCTGACCTTAGCGCAAACCTTTGTTCAGCAGCACCAGGGATTTATCGCATGCGATAGCCGCCCTGGACGTACCGATTTTCATATTCAAATTCCATACCGTAGGCAGGAGAAAAACTGATGAAACCAATCTGGATCGTTGACGATGATCAATCCATTCGTTGGGTATTAGAAAAAGCACTAGCGCGTGAGAATATTCCGCATAAAAGCTTTTCTAATCCAAACGATGTTCTGAATGCGCTGGATAAAGAGACTCCGCAAGTGTTGATTTCGGATATCCGGATGCCACGTGGAAATGGTTTAGATCTATTGCAGCATGTTAAAGCCAGTCATCCAAACTTACCCGTGATCATCATGACGGCATACTCTGACTTGGATTCAGCAGTTTCCTCTTTTCAGGGTGGTGCGTTTGAGTATCTAACAAAACCCTTTGATGTAGATAAAGCAGTTGAACTCATTCATCGGGCAGTAGAGCAAGGAATTCGTAATGAATCTGGCGCTAAGGAGCCAGCAGGCTGGCGCCAAGAGGCTAGCGAGATTATTGGTCAGGCGCCAGCAATGCAGGAAATTTTTCGTGCTATTGGGCGCTTAGCGCAATCACACGCGACAGTTCTGATTGCAGGCGAATCTGGTACTGGTAAAGAATTGGTTGCCCATGCTTTGCATAAACATAGTCCGCGTGCTAAAGGACCCTTTGTCTCTTTGAGCACCTCTGCGGTTCCAAAAGATCTATTAGAGTCTGAGCTTTTTGGCCATGAGCGGGGCGCCTTTCCGGGGGCGCTCACATTACGTCGTGGCCGTTTTGAGCAAGCTGATGGCGGTACTTTATTTTTAGGTGAGGTTGCAGATCTCCCTTTCGATTTACAAACGAGATTATTGCGTGTCTTAACAGATGGACATTTTTATCGCATTGGTGGTCAAGATCCTATCAAAGCAAATGTCCGTATCATCGCATCTACTCATCAAAATCTAGAAGCACGTGTTGCTTCGGGCGCATTCCGTGAAGATTTATTACATCGTTTAAATGTGATTCGTTTGCGGATGCCTTCTTTGCGCGAACGCAGTGAAGATATTCCTGCCTTAGCTAGGCACTTCATGCTCATTTGCGCTAAGTCTCTGAGTGTAGACCCCAAAAAACTCTCGGATGAGGTTTTAAAAGAAATTAGCGCAATGCCATTTCCGGGTAATGTGCGTCAATTAGAGAACTTATGTCACTGGCTGACGGTAATGACACCTGCCAATGTGATTGGATTAGGTGATTTACCTGCTGATATTGTTGCTGAGGCAAGTGCACCCACTCTCATTTTGCATGGCGAATCCTCTCCTGAAAATCTCGCAGGAGCTAAAGCTGCGAGTAGTGATTGGGAGAATGGTCTTGGACGTTTAGCAGTCAAAATGCTGCAAGATGGTAATCAAGAGGTGTACGACGCGCTTAGTGCTCGTTTTGAAAAAGTCGTGTTACAGGCTGCACTTGAAGTGACGCGCGGACGCCGTGTGGAGGCAGCTCAACGATTAGGCATTGGTCGCAATACCATTACCCGTAAGCTGCAGGAGCTGGGGATAGATGACTGATTCAATTCGAATTGCCGCATGGAATGTGAACTCCTTAAAAGTTCGCCTTCCACACGTACTTCGTTGGCTACAAGATCAAGAGCAAAAGAAACAACCAATTGATGCTCTGTGCTTACAAGAGCTTAAGTTGATAGATGATAAGTATCCCCATCAAGAGCTGGAATCTGCTGGCTACTTTAGTCTGGCTGCTGGACAAAAGACTTATAACGGCGTTGCTATTATTGTTCGTAAAGCTGCTTTAGCTCCAATTGCATCAGATGCAAAAACCACTTTTCTAAATCCCATTAGAAATATTCCAGGTAACAATGATGAGCAGCAGCGCATCTTGGCTGCAACAATTCCTTTTGCAGGAATACAACCTATCAGGCTCATTTCAGCCTACTTCCCAAATGGACAGTCCCCAGATAGCGATAAGTTCGTTTACAAGCTAGATTGGTTAAAAAAACTACAAACTTGGTTAACAGAAGAGCTAGAGCAAAACAAACGCTTAGTACTTTTGGGCGACTTCAATATTGCGCCAGCCGATGCAGACGTGCATGATCCTAAGGCATGGGAAGGTCAGAACCTTGTTTCTCCAGCAGAAAGAAGCGCATTCCAAGAACTGCTAGGGCTTGGGCTTCATGATTCCTTTAGGATGTTTGAACAAGCCCCGAAAACATACAGCTGGTGGGATTACCGTATGATGGGCTTTAGAAGAAACGCAGGCATGCGTATTGATCATATTTTACTGAGCGAAGCATTGAAGATAAAGTGCCAAGCTAGTATTGTGGATAAAGAACCGAGAAGCTGGGAGCAACCGTCAGATCATGCCCCTGTGATTGCAACTATTGTTCAATAAACTATTAATTTAATTCAGAGGGAATTTATTATGAAACTCAGCAAATTATTTTTTACATTGGGATTACTCTTTATCGGCATTAATGCATTTGCATTAACTCATATAGATGGACCGGTTGCTTATGAAGATATTGAGGCGACACCTATCGTGATTACCGGCGCACCAAAGACTACCTTAGGTCAAGATTTTAAGTATCCGGCTGGGCAACCGCTTATCAAAGCCTTTAACATTGAGATTCCAGTAGGTAAGCAAACTAGCCTTCATAAACATCTCATTCCCTTATTTGTTTATGTAGTCTCCGGTGATCTAGAGGTCGATTACGGAAGTAAAGGTAAAAAAACTTATAAAGCAGGCGCATCTTTCGTAGAAGCGATTGATTGGTGTCATTTTGGTAAGGTAGCGGGTAAGGTACCAGTCAAAATCATCGGCGTTTATTTGGGTGAACAAGTGCCAGATCAAATTAAGCCTGATGACTGCGCCAAACCAAATTAAATATTACGGTCTGATAATGGACACTTGTTATAGCTATTTTTAGAAGATATCAGCGTTGATGGTCAAAACATCATCTAGAGCATGAAATCCCTTTTTGACTTAAGATTACTGATTATTAATAGATATTTTTTTAGGGAATTAATATGTTTGCTAAAACATTACTCAGCGTTCTTGCCCTTGGCATAGTGATAGTAGGATTGCTGCA
>Ga0114979_10000880_pt1 | contig 19967 bp, 17 predicted proteins | sample S_140625_EF_Meta_FD_87315 | JGI IMG/M metagenome (GOLD analysis project Ga0114979, IMG submission 87315) | Freshwater microbial communities from Lake Simoncouche, Canada to study carbon cycling - S_140625_EF_MetaG | ecosystem: Environmental > Aquatic > Freshwater > Lake | place: Lake...
ATCTTGAAGCACTCACCGACGAAATCTTTTTGAAAACCTTTGAAGTGAATGTTTACGGAACGTGGTACCTCAGCAAAGCAGCCATTCCTTATTTGAAGCAGAGCGAAGACGGCAACATTGTCAACATCACTTCAATTGCTGGTGTGCGCCAAGTAGGAAGTTCAATGGCGTACTCCATGACCAAAGCTGCGCTGAATCAAATGACAAAGTTGATGGCGAAAAGTTGCTGGCCAGTTCGTGTGAACGCCGTTGCCCCTGGCCTCATTGAAACACCATGGACCGCCGACTGGGATGCAATGCACACCAACGTTGCAAAGTCTGCTCCGTTAAAGAGGTCGGGAACACCCGACGATTGCACCGAGGCAACACTTGGTTTGTTGCGCACTAAATATGCAACAGGACAAATTTTTGTTGTAGATGGTGGCCTTACTTTGATGTCGTAGTTTTTAGCTACGCACAAGTCGACCAGGCCGTTCGCCCGTGTCGGCATCGTTCAAGCGAGTAACAACACCATTGACCAAAGTTGCTGCGTAGCCAGTTGACGGTTGCAAAATGCGCGAACCACCAGCGGGCAGATCTTTACGAACGAATGGAGCTTGAATAGTGAGCTTGTCGAGATTGATGACATTCACATCGGCACGCTTTCCCACTTCCAATGAACCACGGTCGCTGAGGCCGTAAAGATCGGCGTTGTTCTTTGTAAGTTTGCGCACCGTTGATTCGAGTGGCAAACGCTCACCACGGCTACGGTCGCGCACCCAATGCGTGAGGTGGAAGGTAGGCATGGAGCAGTCACAAATGAAACTTACGTGAGCACCTGCATCGGAAAGACCGGTGATTGTGTCGGGGTGAAGCAACATTTCACGGCTTGCGTTCAGGTCGCCCTTGGCAAAGTTTGAGCCAAATATTGCGTAGAAAGCTGTTCCTTCGTTTTCCAGCAACAAGTCATACATCAACGACTCTGGAGAAACTCCGAGCACTTTTGCGCGACCCACTACCGACTCTTCGCGCAATGGCTCGTAGTTAATGGGAAAGGTCAACGAGAAAGTGGCGTTCAATGCACGTGCATACAAGCCCACAACAGCCTGCATGGAACCAGCATTTTCCGATGGCACGCTGCGGTCGTTGATGATGGCTTCTTTCATTGCGGGGTCGCGCATCGCCTTCACTCGTTCAGGAATTGGCAAGTGTGCAACTTCACGCAAGTAAGCGCCTTTGCGCATGAACATGTGATACGTGCCCAAGCTAGTCATGACCGTTACTGCACGTGGTGCAACCTGCGGCCGCAGTTGTGCACCGTTAGCGTTTTCAGCAGACACCGCATTGAGCACATCGCGCCAATGATCAATATCTTCAGCAATTTGCACCGTGGTGAAAGTAATGGGTCGGCCACTCTTGCGTGAAACATCGGCAAGCATCATTACTTCTTCAACTGGCTTTGCCTTTTCACCACCAAGAGCTTCAAGTGCGCCAACGGTGCCGGCAGGAATTGCTTCGAACACGCCTCTACCCATTGCATTAGCAATAGCAACTAATTCTTCTTCTGCGGCAAAAGTTCCTGGCACAGGCGAGCCCGAAAGTGAGCGGTGACCAATAGTGCGCGAAGTAGAAAAGCCAAGTGCTCCGGCTTCCATTGCCTCTTTGGTGAGTTGTGCCATCTCAGCAATTTCTGCTGGTGTTGCATCTTCGTTGTCAGTACCGCGTTCACCCATTACATAAAAGCGCAATGCTCCGTGTGCAATTTGTGTTCCAACATCAATGCTGAACTTGCGCGTATCAAGAAAATCTAAGTATTCAGGGAATGATTCCCATGCTCCCCATGGCATGCCTTCAACAAGTGCACTGCCAGGAATATCTTCAACGCCTTCCATGATGTCAATAAGCGGTGCTTCTGAACCGGGGCGTACTGGAGCAAAACCAACACCACAGTTGCCCATGACCAAAGTGGTGACACCGTTTGTTGCCGATGGTTCAAGATCTTCATCCCAAGTCACTTGACCGTCGTAATGTGTATGCACATCGACCCAGCCTGGGGTAACAATGTGGCCAGCAGCATTAATTACTTGCTTGGCTTCTTCAGAAATATTTGGGGCAATGTGGGTAATGACCCCAGCATTAATTGCTATATCGGCAATGTAGGCGTCAGCCCCGGTGCCATCAACGATTGTTCCCCCGCGAATCACGATGTCATGCATTTTGAAAGAATACCAAGAGATGCGTGAGGCTGTTCACACGGAACGGCTGGTGTTAATTCACTTTGCGTTGAAGATTTGACCAATAGGGTTCGCGGAGTTTGAACTTCTGCAATTTTCCTGTGGCCGTGCGGGCCAGTTCGGTGCGGAACTCCACTCGCTTCGGGCACTTGTAGCCAGCGAGCTTGGTTTTCACATAGGCAATGAGGGCATCTTCAGTGAGCGATGAGTCGGGCACCTTCACCACAAGGGCCATAACTAACTCTCCCCATTTTTCATCGGGCACACCAATGACGGCTACCTCGGCAACTTCCGGATGCGAGAACACCGCATCTTCCACTTCAATCGAACTGACGTTTTCGCCACCAGAAATGATGACGTCTTTTTTGCGATCAGAAATGGTGATGTAGTTGCCTTCGCTCACCGTGCCGCCATCGCCCGTATGGAACCACCCATCAACAATCGCTTTGTTTGTCTCTTCAGGCTGCTCCCAATAGCCAGCCATGATGATGCTGCTGCGCGCGAGTATTTCGCCTTCGTCATCAAGCCGCAGCTCTACACCCAATGCAGGGGCACCAGCAGCCCCCAAGTTCACTGCGCGTTCGTGCGGAGTGAGCACATCCCATTCACTGCGTCCGCGGTTCATGGTCAGTAGTGGAGCAGTTTCTGTGAGCCCGTAAATTTGTACGAACTCCCAACCGAGTTCAGTTTCGATACGTTCAATGGTGCGCGTTGGTGGTGGAGCACCAGCAACAACAATACGTACGCGCCCACGGCCGGGAATTTCTCCGGGCCATGTAGCTGCTGCATCAAGAATCATGTTTGCTACGGCAGGTGCGCTACACAACATGGTGATGCCGTACTGATCGATGCGCCGCAGAATTTCCGCGCCATCTACCTTGCGCAAAATAACGTGCTCACCACCCATTGCCGTTACCGCATAAACCATGCCCCACCCGTTGCAATGAAACTGCGGAAGTGTGTGCAGGTAAATATCGCGATCGTTCACACCTAGTTGCCAGCCAAATGTTGCCGCATTCACCCACAAGTTGCGATGCGTGAGCTGCACTCCCTTTGGGCGAGCGGTGGTGCCACTGGTGTAGTTCACCGTCGCAGTGGCGTCTTCGTCGGGAATCCAGGGCTTTGGTTCAACACCATACTTATAGAGAATGCGGTCTGACTCTTCACCAATGACAAATCGGTGCTTGGTGGTCACCGACTTCAACGATTCATCGAGTTCTGGGTCAACAATCAGAACGTCTGCGCCGCTGTGCTCAACGATGTACTGCACTTCTTCGGCCACTAGGCGAAAGTTCACAGGTACAAGCACGCGTCCAAAACCACTCACACCAAAAAATGAGGTGTACAAGCGCGCCGAGTTGTGGCTCACCATCGCCACGCGAGCGCCCTGCGGAATACCTAAAGCATCAAGACCCGCGGCCTGCGCACGGGCACGTTCCGCTACTTGCTTGTATGTCAGCGAACCCCACGATGCTGCTGGTTGGTCGGGTTCATCGGTAATTGCTGTGCGATTGCCGTACACAAGCTCGGCACGGCGCAAATGATCGACAATTGTGAGCGGCACTTTCATGTAGAAAGTGTAGGCATATTAAAGGTATCTATTTTTCACCGAAGAGTAAGTTGTCGGCTGCTTCAGCAAAGGTGCTGACCCAGCTAAATTCCTGCGTCGCTGGTGTGAGTTCAACTATTGCGTAAGAGGTAATGGTGGAGACATACCAAGACGCCAAATTTTCTATGTTGAGGTCCTGACGAATCCAACCATTGTTTTGTGCAATGTGCAGTGGTTTGGAGAGTTCAATAATGGCTTCAATAATGCGGTCGCTCACAGCTGCCGTCAGTGATGGTCGGTTATAAGTAGCGCCCAACACATTCACGCGATCGGCACGGCGGCGTGTGCCGTCGGGCCCGAAAAATGAAGGCAATGATTGCCTCATCAAAGCTCGGAATTCTTCTTTATTCGTACATTTAGCGACTTCTTCTGAAAATGCATTGGCATTAGTGGTGAACTCGCGTGCAAAACGTGATGCCTGTGCTGCCTCAATGAGGCCTTCACGACTATCAAAAAAGTGGTAGAGGGAAGTAACAGCAACATTTGAGGCTTTCGCTATTTCGCTGACATGAACGCCACCTTCGCCGGCGCCATCAATGGCCTCAACCGTTAGACGCAGAATTTCATCTCGTGTAGATAAACCAGAAGCGTGTTTAATTGCCACAGAATGATCTTACGATGTTGGGCTGGAAATTTTCATTGTGGGGGAATTTCCCGGCTTTATTTCTTGCTCTTCACCAGATTAACAAAACCGATAATGAGACCAATCAATACGACAACAGCCCCAATTGGCGCAGAGAAAAAGGTGAGCCAAGGCAATACTCCAAAAGAGCTTGATCCTTCATTGAATGCGTCGTCGATAAATATTGATGCAATCAGTGTGATCAATATTGGTAGGAAAGCAAAAACGATGCCACCGAGAACTACGTACAATCCCCGAATTTTTCGATCCTGCATACCTTCTCCTTGAACAACGCAACTCTGCGACGGCAAAGACTACTGGGAAATAATGGAGCCCAAGATGAGAATCGAACTCACGACCTACGCATTACGAGTGCGTTGCTCTACCGACTGAGCTACCTGGGCAAGGACTTCACTTTATCGTCAAGAGGCGAAGGCGCATGATTCGCGGGTCGTCTTCCCCGAGAAACTACGAAAGTTCTGCGCCGCGCACAATGGGGAGGCGCAGGAAAAGAGATTGCAAGAGAAGGGTTTCATTGGCGTTGAGGCCAAGGTTGTGCATTGCGGTGTGGATGTGGGCAACCGCTTCGGCGTAGTCGTGAGTTTTGTGTGCGTTGTGAGCATGCGACATTGCATCGCGGTACACGCCAGCGAGTACGGCAAGGCCGCTGCGGAGTTCATCGCTGCGAAAGCGACGCACTTGGCGCTTGTGGGCATCGAGTAAAGCTTTGCGGCCACTGCCGCGTTCGCCGGTTGCCTTCACGCGTTTTTCAAGTTCTTCAATTTCTGTTTTGTGTTGCTCTTCGAGCGGAACTGTTGCCGCTTCAATGCGTTGCAAGATGTCGTCAACAAGTCTAAAAGCGACAGAGCCAGAACCATCGAGTGATGTAGGAACATCGCTGAACGCCAAGCGGCGTGCTGCGTATGCGCCGTCTTTTGCAAGAAGTCGCGCGCGTTCAATGCTTCCTGCAGCACCGAGCGAAGCCGACTGCGCGGTGGCTTGTGCGATGCCTTCAGAAATAAGTTGAGCCTCAATGATGTCGGGGCTTACTTCACCAAACTGAACAACAACACAACGAGAAGCAACAGTGACGAGGCTTGGCACAAGTGAGTCGGCAAGAAGAATGAAAACAACATGTGCAGTTGGCTCTTCAAATGTTTTGAGCAAGCGAACCACAGCAGCTTCGGCCATGAGATGCACTTCATGCAAGACGATGATTTTGAGAGCAGATTCAATGGGGCTACGCGAAGCGGACTCGACAATGTCTTGTGCCATCTCGGCAGAGATAGATGCACCTTCACGCCAAATTTCGTGGACGTCGGCAAAACCTTGTTGTGCAATGAGGCGACCTTCACGCGACGAAGGGTCGGCAGCGCCGGTCAGCAGTGTGGTGGCAAATGCACGAGCGGCTTCATCTTTACCGCAGCCCTCGGGGCCAACGAGAAGAAATCCATGAACAGGATGTTCGGTGAGGCGTTGGAGAAGTTCAACAGCGTGAGCCTGGCCAATGACGGCATCCCACATTGAACTCAGCGCGGTGTTACTCATGAGAGCAATGTAAAGGATGGATGTGCCACTACCGCAGCAAAAATTTTTTCTTCGACTGTATCTTTAGGCTCAAGGCCATCGATGAGTATCCAACGTGCCGGGTCTTTGGCAGCCAGTTCCGCAAAGCCTGCACCAATGCGGGCAAAGAAGTCGGCGCCTTCACGTTCGAAGCGGTCAAGGTCGCGTTTAGCTAAGCGTGTATTTGCTTCTTCAGTTGGAATTTGGATCCACACCACAATGTCGGGAAGCACATTGTTCAGCGCCCATGTGTTGATGCTGAGCAAGGTGTCAACGTTGAGGCCGCGCCCATAGCCCTGGTAGGCGAGTGTGGAGTACATACTGCGGTCACTTACCACGTGTTGGCCGCGTTGAAGTGCGGGTTCAATGAGTTCGCTCATGTGCTGTGCGCGGTCGGCGGTCATGAGCAGAAGTTCAGCACGTGAGTTGAGGTCGGTGTTTTCGGGGTCGGCCAAAATGCTACGCAACAGTGCACCAATGCGAGTGCCACCTGGTTCACGAGTGGCAACAGCGTTGATTTTTTCTGCAAGGCGAGTGACGTGCGTACTCTTGCCGCAACCCTCTAGCCCTTCAAAAGCAATGTAGGTACCGCGAGTGGTCATGAATCGTCGGTGCTCTTTGCAGGTTTTTTAGCGGCGGCTTTCTTCACGGTTGCTTTCTTAGCGGCAGCCTTTTTCGCCGGGGCTTTTTTAGCAGCGGCTTTTTTGGCTGGTGCTTTTTTCGCCGCAACTTTCTTTGCACCACGCTTCTTGGGTGCGCCACCATTCTCTTCAATGTATTCACGGCGCAATTGCAAAAGTTCATATGCACGCTCAGGGTTCATGTCTTGCAAAATGTCGCCACGCTTTAAGCCGGCATTGGTTTCACCGTCGGTGACGTATTCGCCAAAGCGGCCTTCTTTTGCAACAACGGGTTTTCCGCTCACGGGGTCGTTGCCGAATTCTTTGAGTGGCGGTTTCGGCGCAGCGCGCCCGCGACCAAATACTCGAGGTGTTGCCAATAGTGCGAGAGATTCCTCCAAGTTGACGGAGAGAATTTGCTCTTCATTTTGCAGAGTACGGCTGTCTTTACCTTTTGATATGTAGGGGCCGAAGCGACCGTTTTGGGCGGTGATGATTTCGCCGTCCGCCGGGTCATGGCCCACTGTTCGCGGGAGTGAAAGCAGGTCCTCTGCATCTTTCATGGTGAGGCGTTCAACGTTCATGGTGGCAAAGAGCGACACCATTTTTGGTTTTTCTAAACCAGGTGGCAAGTTGTCGGGGGTACCCCATTGCACGTATGCGCCGTAGCGACCAGTTTTTGCAAAGACAGGGAGTCCATCTATTTGGCCAATGGGCTCGTCGCCTTTAGGTGCGGCGAGAAGCTGCAAGGCAACTTCCAACGTGAGGTCTTCGGGCGTCATGGTGTCGGGCACGCCAGCAGTGTTTTCAAGGCTGCGTACATACGGGCCAAATTTGCCAGGCTTCACAAAGACATCTTCACCATCGGCGGGGTTCTTGCCCAATATAAAGGTGTTAATTGCAGCGGCATCAATTTCGTCGAGGTTGTTGGCAACGATGCGCTTCAAGCCGAGGTCGTTGGCTACTTCATTGCCATTGTGATCGAGAGCACCAAAGTAGAAGTGCTGCAACCATGCTTCACGGCCTTGTTCACCGCGAGCAATGGCGTCGAGGTCTTCTTCAACCGAGGCGGTGAAGCCGTAGTCAACCAAGGTGCCGAAGTGTTCTTCAAGTAAACGAATAACCGAGAAGGCTGTCCAGGTAGGAACAAGTGCTGTTCCTTTTTTGCGCAGGTAGTCGCCGCGGTCAACCATGGTGGAAATAATGGAAGCCCATGTTGATGGGCGGCCAATGCCAAGTTCTTCAAGTTTTTTCACGAGCGATGCTTCGGTGTAGCGCGCTGGTGGTGAGGTTGCATGCGAGTTGCTGGTGTACTGAGCAACAGAAATAGTTTGCCCGGCCTTCATTGGTGGCAGCAATACCGACTCATCATTTTTTGAATCGGATTTGTCGTCGGTGGCGTCGTCTTCAGGAAGATCTTCGTAGGCCATGCGATAGCCCTTGAAGTTAATGGTGGTGCCGCTTGCAGAAAATGCACAATGCGAAGATGCGGCGTCAGACGCGGTGACTTCCAATCGCACACTGACGGTAACGCCGGTTGCATCGGCCATTTGTGAAGCGAGTGTGCGCTGCCATACAAGGCGGTAAAGAGCGGCTTCTTGTTTCGACTTGAAGCTGCTTTCCACTTGTTCTGGCGCCCGCATGGGCAAGGTGGGGCGAATGGCTTCGTGAGCTTCTTGTGCATTTTTAATTTTCGAAGTGAAAATACGTGGCGAAGGTGAAAGTGCTTCATTGCCATAAGTACTGCGAATGGTGTCGCGCACTTCGCCCATTGCGTCGGCGCTCAAAGTAACGGAGTCGGTACGCATGTAAGTGATGAATCCATTTTCGTACAAGCTCTGAGCAATGCTCATGACCTGGCGACCAGAGAGGCGCAGCTTGCGGCCAGCTTCTTGTTGCAAGGTGCTCGTCATGAACGGTGCTTTAGAAGAGGAGCGGTAGGGCTTGTCTTCAACACTGGTCACGCTGAGCGACTTGCCGGTGAGACCAGCAAGAAGTTCTTGACCCTGTTTTTCAGTGACAACAACAACGTCACCTTTTACAGCACCGTTGCTGTCGAAGTCTTTACCTGTTGCAATGCGCAGTGAGTTCAATGCAACGAGGCGTGCAGTGAATTGCGGTGCGGTATCGGCAAGTGCGTCGATATCGAAATAGACAGCAGAGTTGAACGCAATGCGTTCACGTTCACGTTCCACAATGAGGCGCAACGCTGGGCTTTGCACACGACCAGCCGAGAGACCACGGTTCACACGGCGCCACAAAACAGGCGAAAGTTCATACCCATATAAACGGTCGAGAACGCGGCGGGTTTCTGCTGCGTCAACCAGGTGGCGGTCGATCTTGCGGGGGTGGGCAACGGCGTGCTCAATGGCCGACCGGGTAATTTCGTGGAACACCATGCGGTGGCATTCCACCTTGGGCTTCAGGTATTCCTCGAGGTGGGCAGAAATGGCCTCTCCCTCGCGGTCTTCGTCGGTTGCGAGATACACAACGGTGGCGTTCTTCAGATCGGCCTTCAGATCTTTCACAATTTGCTTGCCGCGCTCGGTGAGTTCGTAGGCAGCCTTGAAATGGTTGTCTACATCGACTGCTAACCCCTTGCTGGGGAGGTCGGCAATGTGGCCCACAGAGGCTCGGACGATGTACTCGCTTCCAAGGAACTGAGAGATGGTTTTGGCCTTAGCAGGCGATTCGACGATGACGAGTGGTTTTCCCATATGGTCTGTATCTGCTAGGTCAATTCTGAGGCGTTGTCAAGCCATAGGGATAAAACCCTTATACAGCAGGGCTTTCAAAATCGCGTTGATGACCCTCTACGTCAATCTTGGGCAGGATGCGGTCGAGCCATTTCGGAATCCACCAGTTGCGAGACCCGAGTAATTCCATGGTGGCTGGCACGAGGACCATGCGCACAATGGTGGCGTCGATGAAGACGGCAAAAGCCATGCCCAAACCGAAGAGTTTCAGCTGGCGATCTTCGCCCAAAACGAAGGCAGAAAAGACGCAGACCATGATGAGTGCAGCTGCCGTAATGACTCGGGCGGTGGCGGCCAGGCCGTCGGCTACGGCTGAGGCGTTGTCGCCAGTGCGGTCGTACTCCTCTTTTATACGTGAGAGCAAAAACACCTCGTAATCCATTGATAAACCGAAGACAATGGCGAAGAGCATCATCGGCGCCCACGATTCAACAGGGCCTGCTTTACCAACACCAATGAGGTCTTTACCCCAGCCCCACTGGAAGACAGCCACGATCATGCCGTATGCCGCGCCAATAGAAAGGAGGTTCATGACCACGGCTTTCAAGGGAACAAGGAGACTGCGGAAAACAGCCATTAATAAGAGGAATGACAAAATGAGGACGGCACCAATGAGATAGGGCAAACGACCGCCGATGTAGTCGGCAAAGTCAACGCTGGCGGCAGTGAAACCGCCCACTTTTGCGGTGACGCCTGTTGCCGGAATGACTTCATCGCGCAATGTGTGAACGAGTTGGGTGGTTTCTTTTTCTTGCGGCGAACTCTTCGGGTAGACCACCACGAGAGCGAGTGGTTGGCCATCAATTTCCGTTGATGTGCCTGCTGCGCCGAGCGGGCTAGGAGTAGCAAAAGCAACGTTGTTTGCTTGCGAGAGAGTGCCCGCAAATGCCATCAATTTTTCTGGTGAAGCAGCGGTATCGCCTTGAACGGTGACGAAAAGTGGGCCGTTGACGCCGGGGCCAAAACCTTCAGCGAGAAGGTCGTAGGCCTGACGCACTGTTGTTTTTTCTGGCTGGTTGCCCGTATCGCCAAAACCGAGACGAATACTAAAGAGCGGAATGGAGAGAAGTACTAAAACACTTGCCGAAGAAATGAGTGCGGTCCACGGACGACGCTGAACAAAACGACTCCATCGGAACCAGAAGGTGAGCTCGCGGGCTTTCGTGACGCGCACGGGAATGGGTTTGCGAAGCGAACGGAAAACAAAACTCAATGCTGTAACAGCAACTGCACCAACAAGACCGAGCAACAGGACGGGTAGCGAGTGGAAAATAATTGCGCCAAGTGCCGAGAACACCAGCAACGTGAGTGCAGCAATAGCAGCACGTGTAGTTACATCGATGCGATGTTTCACCATGCCAAGAAGTGCTGGCAGCAAAGTAATAGAAGCAAGCATCATTACAAGCACACCAATAGCTGCACCCGTAGCGAGGCCGCGCACGAACGAGAGGCCCATGATGTACAAGCCAAGTAGGGAAATCATCACGGTGACACCAGCAAATAGAACTGCTCTGCCGCTTGTGTCAACGGCATCTACTACAGCTTCCTCTACAGACATCCCCGCTTGTAAACCTTCGCGGTATCGCGTAACAATGAACAGCGCGTAGTCAATACCCACGCCAAGACCCACCATTGCAACCATTGATGTTGTGAAGTCGGGCATCAATGTTGCATGACTCAAAATGGTGACGGTGCTGATGGCGATACCTAAACCGAGAAGTGCGGTACCAATGGGCAAACCCATGGCGAGCACAGAGCCAAAAGCAAGAACGAGAATAACGATGGCGGCAAGAATGCCGAGGGCTTCACTTTCAGGCATGGCGAACTTCGCAAAAATTTCACCGCCGTATTCCACCTGCACACCAGTCACCTTGTTCAGAGTGGTATCACCAATTTTTTGCACCTCGTCGGCGAAGGTAATTCCTTCTGCTTGGCTTCGGTTGCTGATGTCTAAACGAGCAAAGGCAATGTTCCCCGATTGGCTCACCTGTTGTGGGTTCTCGTACGGACTCATCGTGTCGACACCCTCAATGGTTTCCACTTGAGCGAGAAACGATGTCATGGCCTCTTTTAAGCCTGATGCATTGAGACCCTCATCGCTTTTAAAGACCACCGTGGCCGAGAAGCCGGCTTTGTTAGGGTTTGCTTTCTCGAGAAGTTCTTGAACTTCACGCGACTCGCTTTTTGGCAATACAAAGTCGGTACGGAAGTTGCCCTTCATTGCACCAGAGACAACAGCGACAATGAAAAAGAGGGGAATCCAGATTCCGAATACAACAATGCGGCGTCGGCGCACGCAAAACCGGGCGAGTGAACTCAACATGGGGTGCCTTTCGAACAAGATCTCGTCACAGGTTATGGGATTAGCCATTAGCGTTTGTACTAATGCACGAAGAAAACGCACATGCGTGGCGGGTGAAGCGCCTCGACCGAGGGTGGAGCACACTTTTGGCGCACGATGGCAACGAAATGCGCGTGCGAAATATCGGTGCAGAAGTTGCTGTGGGTGACTATGTGACCATTGACACAAATGAAGAACGCGTGAGCGAAGTGTTGTTGCGCAAGTCGGCCATTATTCGCCGGGCATCGTTCGAAGGCGCGCGTGCTACCTCGCATGTGGTCGCGGCAAATATCGACACCGTTTTTTTGTTGCACGCGGCGCCGTCGGGAGTGAACCCACGCCGACTAGAGCGAGAACTCATTTTGGCCTTCGACAGTGGGGCAACACCTGTTGTGCTCCTGACCAAGTCAGACGCGGTTGATGCAGAAACAATTGTCACGCTCATCGAAGTAGTGCGCGAAGTTGCTCCCGATGTAGCTGTGCACGGGTTGAGTTCTCGCCAACAAGAAACTTTGGAAGTTCTGCATCAGTACACAAGCAATAACGAAACCATTGTGCTCTTAGGAGCAAGTGGAGTGGGCAAGTCGACCCTGGTGAATGCACTTGTGGGTGCACGAGTACAAAATGTGGGCGAAGTGCGCGAAGGCGACCAACGCGGGCGACACACAACGGTTGCTGCAGATCTTGTGGAAATTCCGAGTGGTGGGTGGCTTATTGATACACCCGGCTTGCGTGCGTTGAGTTTGTGGACAAGTGGTCATGGTATTGAAAAGGCCTTTGCCGATGTGTTCTCATTGTCAGAGAAATGTAGATTTCGCGATTGCAAACACGAAGATGAACCAGAGTGTGCTGTGCAAAATGCAATTAACGGCAACACGCTTTCTCCGTTACGCCTCGACAGCATGAAACGTCTCATTGCAGAAGAAGTTGCATTGGAAGACGAGCAACGCGAGCGGGAGAAAGCAAGCGATAAGCGCGGTTTTCGCAAACCTAAAACTCAATAAAGGGTCATTACCTCGTACGTCCTAGATGACGTACTACCGTTAAGGAATGCCCCAAACCCTTGTTGTGTTAGCTGCTGGTATGGGCTCGCGTTATGGCGGCCTGAAGCAAATTGACCCCATGGGTCCAACGGGTGAAACCATTCTCGACTACTCGGTGTTCGATGCGTTGCGAGCAGGGTTCAGCAAAGTGGTGTTCATTATTCGCCCCGACTTTGAAAGCGACTTTCGCAACAATGTCTCGTCGAAGTTTGAGCATCTTGTAGATGTGCAATATGCATTTCAAACACTCGACAAATTACCGAGTGGCTGGAGTATTCCCGAAGGTCGCGAAAAGCCTTGGGGCACAACGCATGCCATTTTGTGTGCAGCAGATGTGGTGAAGGAAAACTTTGCAGTCATTAACGCCGATGACTTCTACGGCCAAGAGTCGTACGGCGTTTTGAACAAGGAACTATCTGGTGTTGACCCATCTGCAAATACGTTTTCAATGGTGGGCTTTACCTTGCGCAACACTCTGTCCGACCACGGGTCGGTGGCGCGGGGAGTATGCACGACCGATGAAAATGCACTACTCACCCACATTGATGAAATGACAAACCTCAGTCGCAAGGGAAATGGTGCTGTCTACACGCAAGTTGACGGCGGCACTGTGAACCTCTCGGGCGACGAACCTGTATCAATGAACATGTGGGGGTTCACCCCGCGCTTGTTCGACCACCTCGACCGCGTCTTTCAGGAGTTTTTGCGCACATCGGGAAATGAATTGAAAAGTGAGTGCTTTATTCCGCTCACCGTGGGCCAACTCATTGCTGAGAAACACGTCACGTGCAAAGTTCTGCGGAGTAACTCCACGTGGTTTGGCGTGACATATAAAGAGGACAAAGAGATTGTTCAGGGGTCAATTGCGGCTCTTGTTGAAAAAGGAAAATACCCAAAGAGCCTGTGGGTTTAGGTTTCCCTTCGTAGTCGTCAATCGCTAAGCAGTACGGTAGAGACATGGATTTTGCACTCACACCTCGTTGCTTGGAATATCGCGAAAAATTGCTCGCCTTTATGGATGAGATGATCTACCCCAATGAAGAACTGTACGAAGAGCAGTTGCGTGAAGCGGGCAACCCACATGCACAGCCGCCAATTATGGAGGAACTAAAGAAGGAAGCTCGTAAGCGTGGACTATGGAACCTCTTCCAACCACATAAAGAGTGGGGTCCGGGTTTAACCAATGCGGAATACGCACCGCTGGCAGAAATTCTTGGTCGTTCGAGCATCGCTTCTGAGTCGTGTAACTGCAACGCCCCCGATACCGGCAACATGGAAGTACTCACCATGTTTGGTACGCCAGAACAGCAAGACCTCTGGTTGCGCCCGCTGCTTGAAGGCGAAATTCGTTCTGCATTTGCTATGACCGAACCAGCCGTTGCTTCAAGTGATGCCACCAATATTTCACTCAGCATTGAGCGTGATGGCGACCACTATGTGCTGAATGGCCGCAAGTGGTGGACCTCAAATGCGTTTCACCCCCATACAAAAATTCTTATTGTGATGGGCAAGACCGATCCCAAGGCGGCGCCGCACCAACAGCAGAGTCAAATTTTGGTGCCCATCGATACGCCGGGCGTTACCTTGAAGCGCAACCTCACCGTGTTCGGCTACATCGACCAAGAAGGCCATGCCGAAACAATTTTCGAAAACGTGCGTGTACCTGTGAGCAACCTCATTGCTAACGAAGGTGATGGCTTCATGATTAGCCAGGCACGCCTCGGACCCGGTCGTATTCACCACTGCATGCGCACCATTGGTGCTGCAGAACGGGCGCTGGAAATGTTGTGTCAGCGTTCTTTGAGCCGCACCACATTTGGTAAGCGAGTAGCAGAGCGCTCAAACATTCAAGACTGGATTGCTGAAGCTCGTATTGACCTTGAGATGATTCGTCTCTTGACCATGAAAACCGCTTGGCTCATGGACACCGTTGGTAACAAGGGAGCACGTACTGAAATTGCGGCAATCAAAGTTGCGGCACCAGTAATGGCGCTCAAAATTATAGATCGAGCCATTCAAGTACACGGTGCGGGTGGCATTAGCCAAGACTTCCCACTGGCACGTATGTATGCGCACATTCGCTCACTGCGCTTGGCCGATGGGCCAGACGAAGTGCACAAAATGATTATTTCGCGTGCGGAACTTCGTAAGTACGACCCATCATTTCGTACCGACGGTGTGAGTACCGTTGCTTCCGGTGGCGGTCGGGGCTAGATCTAACCCCACCATGGCGCCTCCGGTACCTGAGGCTCCAACAAACGTAGTTGCTTGGTGAATGTCGGCGAACTGCTTCACAATGGCGAGACCTAAACCAGAACCTGGCATTGCTCGTGTTGCTGATGCACGATAAAAACGGTTGAAAACAAATCGGCGATCTTCGGGAGCAATACCAGGTCCCGAGTCGTGTACTTCAATGCGGGTTCCCTTAATGAAGACATCAATTTTGCTTCCCGCTGGGCTGAACTTGATGGCATTGTCGATGAGATTCGAAAGTGCTCTATCGAACTGTGTGGGGCGCACCAGTACATGTGCCGGAGATGTGTAGTGCAGCTCAACTGTTCGACCCGAGCGTCGTTGTGCGCGTTCTGCAACTTCTTGAACCACATCAGCAATATCTATTTCAACGGGGTCTTCTGATGAGCGTTGGTCTGAGGCAAGTGCAGACAGCTCGCTCGATAGTGCTGTGAGTTCATCTATCTCTGCGCGAATGTCGTGAATAATTTCTTCACGAGTATGTAGTGGCAAGTCGGGGCGCTCGAGTAGTTCAGAGTTAGCACGCAGACTCGTAAGAGGAGTGCGCAGTTCATGACTTGCATCTTGTACCAGTTGCTTTTGTTGAGCAACTGAGTTGCCCAGCGCCTGCAACATCGTATTAAAACTAGAAACTAAGTCGGCTACTTCACCGCTTGCCTTAATGTTAATGAGTTGCGATGTGTCTTGTGTAGAAGCAATTTCTACAGCTGAGGCCGACAGTTGTTCAATAGGTTTACTTGTGCGGCGAGCGATGAACCACCCGGCCGCGGCTGCCATGACGATGCCACCAAAGCCGAACACAATGAGCCAAGTACGCATTCCGGCACGTGCATCTTCAATATCGGTAATGTCGCGGCCAAGTTGTAATGCTCCACCACTGGGTAGCGACACCGTGAGTACACGGTATGAATTGCCCTGAACATTGGTGTTGTACAACAAGCTCAAACCATCAGTTGCGCTTTGCGCAAGTGCAAGCTCATCAGCGTTCACTAATAATTCAGATGGGCCAAGACTTGCCAAAATACTTCCATTGAAGTCAATGACTTGAGTGATGGCGTCAAATTCTGGTTGTAAAAGTGTGGGCCCGAGTGGTGACGACTGGCGACCTGGAAAGCGGGGTTGTTCAAAGCTGCGGTTGAGTTCACGCACAATGGTGCTTGCGCGGGCCGAAAGTGATGCATCAACCTGTGAGCGCAATTCATGACTCGCAATAATGTATGCACCAGCCGCAAGAGTGCCCACGGCTACAAATGCAATGCCGCCGGTGGCAATGGCAAGACGTGAACGCAAACTCACTATTAGGCCTTCACCGTGTAGCCAACTCCACGAATGGTGTACACCACCCGTGACTCGCCACCTTCTTCAGTTTTGCGCCGTAGGTAGCCAATATAAACATCAAGAGACTTAGAGCCAGTTTCAAAATCGAAGCCCCAAATTTCTTCGTATAACTGTTCGCGCGTGACTACAAGACCTGTGCGCAACATGAGGGCTTCTAAAAGATCAAATTCTGTTTTCGTTAAACTCAGGGGGCGCTCACCGCGAAGCACTTCACGTCGTGCAGTATCGAGAGAGAGATCGCCAACGCGTAGCACCGTATTTGCACCTGCTGGTTCGCGGCGCCGCAGAAGTGCGCGCACACGTGCAAGAAGTTCATCAATGGAAAACGGCTTCACTAAATAGTCGTCGGCACCAGCATCGAGCCCGGCTACACGGTCATTCACTTCGTGCTTAGCAGTAAGGAGCAAAATAGGAACGCGGATGCCCCGCGTGCGTACTTCGCGACACACAGTCATGCCATCGGCAAATGGCATCATGACATCCATAACAACAACATCGGGTGGTGTTTTGGTAATGAAGGCAAGCGCTGCAGCGCCATCGTTCACCATGCTCACTCGGTAACCCTCTAGCTCGAGAACGCGTTGAACAGCAGAACGTACCGCTGGGTCATCTTCAGCAATAAGCACATGTGACGAAACCTGATTTGTTCCAGATTTTTGCGGTGAAGCCATAGTGATTACGGTACTCAGACCCAATGCATACCGAGTGCTACTGCGGGTGCATTCTTTATCAATATTTACTATTGGTGTCGTCAATAACGCTGACTGCGAGGTCGAACCCGGTGGTCGCAAGCCGTGAACGAATGCCGGCTTGGGCGCAGACCACAACGCAGGAAATATTGCTGGTACGTAATTTGCCAGCAAAACCCATCAGAATTCCAATACCGGCATCGTCGAGCATGGTGAGGTCGTTCACGTTGACAACGAAAGGTGTGTTGGGGTGGTCTTGTGTGGCCTTATTCAACATGTCACTGAGATGAGGCAGGGTAGATAAAGTGACCTCACCGCTCAGGCGAAGTACTGCCACTCCTTCGTTCAAGATGGCCTCTACGTGTAGTTGCATGAAGTGACAATATCGGTATTCCGTTACGGCTCGGTGAGCATGGCAACATGTGCCCGCAAAGTGAGAGATGGAATGAAAGGTCCAAGGAGCGGCAGCGAGGTGTTTTCCTTGAACGTCATGGAAACCTGGGTGATGCCATCGGAGTTGGTTGCGACAACAGCTGATGCAGGAAATCCATTCTGTACAGCGATTTCTTGTGCAGCCAATTGTGGGTCTGGGGAAACCGAGGCATAGCGAGCGGCATTACGTGCCACTTCCCACAGTGCAAGTTGCTGTCGAGCAACAATGGCAAATTGGGCAATGAGCATGACGAATACAACAAGCAAGGGAAGTGCTAGCGCAAACTCAATAGTTGCTTGACCCTTTTCGTTCTTGCTATCCGACATCAACAGAGGCTTTGTCCACAATTTTGTTGAAAACATTGTCAAACAGTTCTCCGATGCGGCCAGCGCCACCCCCTGCGGTAGCCCAAGTAATAACAAGCACGGCTATAACCGCGGCAGCAAGAAGGATGAGTGCATACTCGGTGGTTGCCTGGCCATCGTCGTCGTGATGTTGCCCAAAAAAGTGTTGAACAAAACGCTGGATGTAGAAGTTGCTATAAGAAATCATGGTGCCTCCATTGTGTGAATTAGCTCAGGGTGAGCGATGAAAGTGCCCCAACAAGAATGGGCACGATAGAGAGAGTGACGAATGAAGGAAGAACGCAAAGCACGAGAGGAAAGGCCATGCGAATAGGAAGTTTCGCGGCGTCTTCTTGTGCAATGCGTCGCCGCTCACAATGTGCTTCATGTGAAAGCCGTTCGAGCAATGGTGCAAGGGGAAGCCCATCGCGCTCTGATGCAGCAAGTGCATTAACAACACCCGTGGCGCCATTGCCAAAGTAGGAAATAAGAAGTGGCAACGCATCGACGAATCGGGTGCTTGTTTCACTTGTAGTGAGCACGTCGGCTACTGCGTTACGTACTGCAGGCTGAGCCCATTGCGACATTGCAAGAAAACTATGGTGCGTACTATTACCACTCTTTAAGAGCACAACGAGCAGGTCGATGAAGTCAATGAAGGCGTAAGTATTGGGATCTATTTTTTGGTGAGATAACTTTTTCATCCACCAGCGGCCGGTGAAATTGAGTGCTGCACCAATTCCACAACACAAAAAGCCAACGGGGGTAGTGAAGAGAACATCTCTCACATTGGGGTTGGTAGCAACCATCATTGTGCCAAAGGCAAGTGGCAGCCACGACAATACGCGAGCAGAAAAAAGTGCCTGTGCCGACTGGAGGCGGCGTTCTTCATTCACCGAGTGACGTTCACGTAGTACCCAACTCGCGCGCTCTAATGCATAGCGTGTGCCAACACCACCAGCACTGGCGGCAACGATGGCCTGTAAACCAAAGACAACATCGGTTGGGGTGTCATTGGTCGGTGCGTTTGTGAGCACTTCTTCAAGTGGAGCTCCGATGCGACAATGCAATGCAAGAGTCTGGAAGTGAACATGCATGTGTGTGGGAAGAATATGAAGAGCATCATTTACTGCAGCACGAAGTGAATGACCGGTGTGAATAGACCTTTCAATGGCATCAAGAAAGTCGGCAGTTGCCAGTGCTGGAGGAAAGGGCCGTTTTTTTCGGTGCAGTTTCCTTGGTGAATATGAATGCGATGATGCTAGAAGAAGATGTTTTTGTGCGGGCATTACTGCATGAATAATGCGCAGCCGGGTCCAGTGTGTGAAGGCATAGTGCTCAACAGCTAAGTAAAAAGCGGAAAAGTAAAGCACGAAAGCCAAAAGTTGCATTAGATGACCAGTGCGAGGTCGCCGTTACTTGGGTGCAAACTGTGTGCAAGAACACTTGTGCTGTAGGTGCCGTGTGTGGTGAGGGCGTCGCCAATTTCTACAATTTGTGCAACGTGGCGGCTTCCTTGGGGGCATCGCTCGACGAATACAACAACGTCAATTGCCGATGCAATGTACGAGCGAACTGCGGGAAGTGGCCAGTTGGGTGTTGCTTGCAACACCATGCTCTCCAGCCGGTACAACGCATCGTGAGCGCTATTTGCATGACAGGTAGACATTGAACCCGCATGCCCCGTGTTCATTGCTTGGAGCATGTCGAATGCTTCGGGGCCTCGCACCTCACCCACAATGAGCCGGTCTGGTCGTAGCCGCAATGCATGACGCACCAAATGTGACAGTGAAATTTCTGTCATTCCTTCAGCTGACGATGGTCGAGATTCGAGATACACCACATGCGGATGAGCGACTGCAAGTTCGTTGGTGTCTTCCAATACAACAAGACGTTCATTTGGCGGCGCTTCACTTGCGAGAGCGCTGAGCAATGTTGTTTTACCAGTAGATGTGGCACCAGCAATAACAATGTTGCGGCGTTGATGCACTACCGAGTGCAACAGGTCGGTGACACGGCCGTTGGCGAATGAGGAAATGCCAAGAGCAGAAGTAGAGAATCGGCGAATGGTGAGACAGAGCCCGTACGGGCTCACAGGTGGGATAGCAGCGCAGAGTCGCGACCCATCGCTGAGTCGGGC